>Ga0302347_1000738_pt1 | contig 46621 bp, 50 predicted proteins | sample PhyWR1_FD_202178 | JGI IMG/M metagenome (GOLD analysis project Ga0302347, IMG submission 202178) | Leaf surface microbial communities from wheat plants in UC Gill Tract Community Farm, Albany, California, United States - DLSL W.R1 (v2)... | ecosystem: Host-associated > Plants > Phyllosphere >... | reverse complement strand
ACCTACGAAAGCCATACGATTTAATCCCAATAGATATTAGATGATGAGATTTTTGCGTATCAAATTTACGAAATCAAGTTCTGTGATACTTGATTTGGGCAAATTATCCTAGCTCTCACAAAGGTATACCTTCGTGAGAGCAATGACGGATCAGTTCATTCAAATTGGTGGGAGACGCCCCTTCCCTCCCACCTGTAACTATTCCGCAGAGCCGTCTGCTTGATCCAGTTCTCGTTGTAAAGCCGCCAATGCACGTTTGAGAGTCTCACCTAATGGCTGGTCGATATGATCGGCGATGCGGTACAACTCATTCTTGGTTTCAAGTTCACCTTTAATGTTGATTTGTATATTCCGACCAGTTTTGAAGCGTCGTCTTGATCGTTCAACGGGTTGAGATAGCGCTGTTGATTGCCTTCCGACAAAACCGTGTTGGTTTGCCAGCTCCTCAATTTCTGCATCGCTCTGCCTTGATTTTTTTTCGATGGCAGCTTTAGGCTCAAAATTTTTCAAATTTTCTAACGGATCAACACGACTCATGATTTGTCCTCCCCTGTCATTGTGTAACCTGAGTGCCGGTGGTTATTCTGGCAATAACTTCGCGCGTGAAGGCCTCTGCGTTCTCGATGGCTTTTTCAACATTAGAAACTTCGTTAGTAGGAAGCATTTCAAGAGGTTGGCGGTACGAAAACATTGCTTTGAATGCAGCGCGTTCGTTTAATTCGGTTTCAAAGAATGGAATGCCCCCTGCTTCGAAGCTCTTCCGAATATGCCTGGTATCACGGCTCTGAATAGCTGCTGAGGTGCGCGTGAATAAAACCGCATAAGGCAGCTTATAATCAGGTTTATGCTTCTGTATGCCACGCTCATGGGCGCGGATTAAGCCAAATGCCCTGCTGGCTTGTTCTGCATCGAGTTGCGAACCTTGGGTTGGGACAACAACAAAGTCTGACTCAGCAATTGCGTACGCCACGATGGTTGCTGCTGTGCCCTCTAAATCAACGATCACAAATGGTGTTTTGGTCGCTGCATCCGCGATCGTTTCCCCTATCGTCTTGTCGGTTACATCCGAAATTACCATCATACTCTCTGGAGTATCTCCCCCCTCCGACCACGACTTAATAGGGTGGTTCGGGTCAGCATCGATGACCGTTACCGGAACTCTTTTTGCAATTTGCAAAGCTAACGCCAAGGCGGAGGTGGTTTTTCCTGCCCCTCCTTTAGGGGATACGAAAACAATGACAGGCATACATTGACCCTCAGTTGATGAACTATGGATAACTAACTTGAATTCATGTTGGTATCTTTATGGAATTCCTTTTTGTTGTCAACAAGGAATTCTGTTGGAATTCCTTGTGATATCATTTTGGATACCAAAATAGAATTCATCATGGGATTCTTTTTGGGTTTGTACGGGATTCTTTGTTAGTTCCATCTTAGGATTCCTTGGTGAATTCTAAATGAATTCTTTATTGAACTCATTTTCGATGAATTATAGTGAGATTAGCTGGGAATTCATTGAAGAATTCTGCATGAATTCAGAAATGGTACTAATTGCATTGGTTGCACGATGTACTTATGGCGTTAGCCCTGGGCGTGCCCCTGTGGGGACGGCTGTCGTGCTGCGCAGGGAGCCGGCTGGCCGTCTCCCCCTACGGGCTTCCATCCTCACGCAACCCCGCTTGCAGCCGGCTACGCCGGCGCCGCACTCACTGTCCTGCAGCTTGACTGCAGGACGCTATTGACGCCCGCCAGTCGCTGTCGCGCCGGCGTGTCGGGTGGGTGCCTGTTCATCTTTCCGTGGTACGTCTGCCGCAGTCAGTCTTCCCGCCGCAACTGATAACAGCACAACGCCTCGCTTGAACACCAAGGGGTGTATGAACTCCGCCAAAAACTTTTCTCCCTTCGGTCCAAAACTTTTTGTCTCCGCCCCTTGGTGCCGCTCCTCGCCGTGCTGAATCAGTTTTTTGCGACGGCGAATACTCACAGCGGCATCAAACAACCACCCGGAGGAATGCAACATGACCCCACAAAACGTCAACGGCGCGACAACGAAGCCTACAGCAGCATCTGCACAGACCAACTGTGGCCTGACTGTACCGCAGGTGTATGACCTGTTTTGCTATGTGAAGGTGGTGTGCGGTCGCTCGACCGGCACCATTGAACCGCCGGTCGTACCGGACGGTGCGGAGGAGGTATTCGCAGATTTTGGGGATTTCGACACCATCGCGGTCTGGCTCGTCGATGGCTGGCCGTTAGTCGCCAGTGACCAGATGACGATGACGCACTGGCGTCTGAATTCAGGGCAATAAAAAAGCGGCATCGCTGCCGCTTTCTCACCGCCAGCGCGGAAGCGTCCACTTCTGATGCTGGCTCAACAGGCAATAACTATGAGGAGCTACACCATGTCTATGACTGAGTCTAAAGCACCGGCCAAGGGCCAGACAACCCGTTCGGCCAAATCCAGTAAGAAAAACGACCTCGCTGAAAAAATCGAAGCGGCACTGGCCAAAGCCGTGCGTAAAACTGCCACGCTCGGCCAGCTGGTACTGACCGATCTGAATGTACGCAAGAAAAAATCCTCGCAGGCGTCGATAGAGGGGTTGGCCGCCGCCATCCGTTCAACCGGCCTGCTGATGAATCTGGTCGTCTTCGAAATGGACGATGGTCGGTATGGCGTCGCCGCCGGTGAGCGGCGCACGCTGGCGTTGCGGTGGTTGATGGGGCGTGAAGACGACGCTGACAAGACCACCCCTGATGGCCTCGTGACCGACGATTACCCGGTCGAGGTGCTGATTGTCAGCAAGGTGATGGCGCGCGTGGTGTCGATGATGGAAAACAGCCAACGCGAGCAAATGCATCCGTCGGATCAGGTGGTTGCGTTCCGTGATTTGTCGGCGGACGGGCAGACACCGGCACAGATCGGCGATTTGCTGGGGTTCAGCACGCGCCACGTTCAACGTTGTTTGCGTCTGGCGACAATGGCGCCGGTGCTGCTCGATGCGCTGGCCGACGACAAAATCACACTCGACCAGCTGCAAGCGCTGTCGGCAACCGAAGATCATCAACGTCAATGTGATGTGTGGGCCAACGCGCACGGCTGGGCGGCTGCACCGCAGCACCTGCGTGAGGCCGTGCTGCAAGGCGAAGTCTCGGCCAAAGACAACAGCCAACTGGCGTTCGTCGGGCGCGAAGTCTACGAGGCGGCTGGCGGTACCTTCAAATTCGATCTGTTTACCGACGAGGGGTTTTTGACCGAACCGGCGCTGCTGGAGCGTCTTACCCGCGAAAAACTGCACGCACTGGCGCAGCAGGTTGCCGGGGACGAGGGCTGGAGCTGGGCGGAAGGTCGCATTTCGGCCATTAAAACGTGGGGCGAAGATGCCGAGTTGTATCGCGAGATGGCTGAACCGGTGCCGGAATTCACAGGCGACGAGCTGGCCGAGATCACCCGGTTGAAAGCGCGGTTTGCTGCACTGGAAGCGGCGTTCGAAGAAGCGGATGCCGATACTGATACTGACGTGATGATTGCCGAAAGCGACGCTATACAGGCCGATATTGAGCGGATCACCGAACAGGCGACTATCCGGTCATGGCCGCAGGCGATGCGCAGTACTGGCGGGGTGATGGTGTCTCTGCGTGGCGGGGACGTGGTTTACCAGCGCGGTATCGTGTTGCGTGCGAGTGAGTCGACAACTACGCCGGGCGGTGATGACAATGGTGACGGGACAGTGACGACCACGGAAACCGCATCGAAAACCAAGGAGAAAGGGCTGTCGGCGGCGTTGATCACCTGTCTGTCGGCGGAGCGCACGCTGGCGGTGATGGGGGCACTGGTCGAGAACCCGACCGTCGCGCTGGCGCTGCATACCCACACCATGACTGTGAAGGTGTTCGGCTCACGCTACGCCGGATCGCTGCTCAAAACCGATCTGACGCCCAAACGCGCAGAACTGCTGACCAAAGCCCCGACAGCGGAAGGAAGCCGCGCCGATCGCCAGCTGGGCGAGCTGCATGCGCAGTGGGAAGCCAAATTGCCGCCGGAGTGGAATACCGATTTCACATGGTTGCTGACGTGGGAGCAGGCCGACGTCGCGGCGCTGCTGGCGTACTGCGTCGGCCAGTCACTCGATGCCGTTCAGTTGTGGCCTGCGAAGGATGGCAAGGTCGGCGGTGAACTGACGCTGCTCGAAAACGCGCTGGATTTCACTCTGCGCGACTGGTGGCAACCGAGCAAGGCCAATTACTTTGGGCGTATCAGTAAAGAGCTAATGAGCGATGCGCTGGTTGATGCCGGAAAAGTGGCGCAGGCAGCCTCGGTGCTCAAGATGAAGAAGGGCGACGCCGCGCAGCTAGCCGAAGATGAACTGACCGCCAGCGGCTGGGTACCTGATTGCCTGCTGCCGGTGGCCTTTGATGACACCACCGTTGTTCAGGGCGTTGATAACAGCGCCGCCGCGTAACCGACAGGGAGCTGCCGCCCTTCGGGCGGCAGAACACAATCATGCAAAACACATTCAATCTGGAAACACTGACGGCGATGAGTGCCGACGAACTGGAGCAGTACCGCGATCGGGGCAGGGAGTACCGGGTGATGCTCAACTGTGCGGTGCTGAGTCAACTGGCGGTGCCGGAAGGCTGGCGCGTGGTGGCGGAAGAGGGCTGTGAGTTCTGCGGGTGCGTGCCGGATAAGCCCTGCAGGGGATGAAGCAACGGCGCTGTATTTGTGTAGCGCCGGGGCTGAGGTGCCGAACTGGTCGATGATCCTGCCGTTCGACGGCGGCCAGTCACTGGCGTGGCTGTATCTGGATGACAGTTATACCCCGTCCCTGGTTAACCGCGCGTTGAGTACCGTGGCCGACTATTACCGGCTGGGGTTCTGGCGGCCAGAGAAACTGGCGGTCGCGCTGCGGATGGGAGGGCATTGCCTGTGATCCCGGATCATCTTGCTCTGGTGCCGTGGCATCCCTATCGGCAGGCCGTATGGCTGGCCATTGCTCAGGTTGAAGCCCGGCGTGACGCAGGCAGGTGGTTGGCCGCCTATCCCTATGCCGCCGCTTTTTTCCGCCAGTTAACCGGGCGACCCACTCTTTCAGCCAAGGATTTACGCATGACAGACGTTACCTACCGCCCCGGCGATCGTCGGTGCTCCACGCGCAAGGAAGACTATCTCGACGCGCTCGACAGTCTCATCGCTAGTCGGGGAGAGCAGTGTTACTCGCTGTTGCCGGGCGATACCCGCGACACACTGTTCCCGGAAGTGAACCGCCGCCGTCAGCGGTTTGAACACAGGTTGACGATGAAGCACACCCGGCAGGCACGCATCGATGACACCATCAGGCTACACAAACGGCGGCGTTACCAGGTGCGGCTGGCGCAGGCAGAAATCGAGCTGGCGTTCATCACGCCGGGCGAGCTTGACAGCTGGGTGCGCCGTGCCCAACAGCAGGGGCTCTCCGAGGATGATTTGAGCGGGCTGGTGCTGGCGTGGACGACGCGTTTTCCCTGCCTTGCAGAACTGGAACGCTATCTCTGGGCGGCCATGCCGTTCTGGGAAGCCCGCCTGCAGGTCCGTCTGATCAGCGCTGATTTGTCTGCTGAAGTGCGTACCGATAACGATGCCCGGCTTCCGAATCGCCTGGTACGCCGCTAACCCCTAGACAACAGGCTGCAGTGGCTACGCCACTGCGGCTTGTTGCTCTCTAATCCCTATGGCAGGTATGTCGGTTCTTTCGGCAGGGGGAGCTACTCCTGTTGACGGTGCCACGGCTACGGTAGGGCATTGATGTGCTGCTTCTGAACGATTTGCCAGGCGAGACAATGCGGCTGTGGGCGTCCGGGCGCGCTGTCGTGCTGCGCATGGCGCCGGCGAGCCGTCGCCACCCTGCGGGCGTCCATCACTGACGCTAAAGGCACGCTTGCAGCCGGCAGTGCCGGCGCCGCTTTTCACTGTTCACCGGCTGGCCGGCGATCGTTAAGGACGCCCCGGCTGGTTGCCGTGTCGGACGCGTTCATCCTCGCGGTTGTTCCGGTGAGCCATCGGACGGACGTTCCCCGGCGGAGGGCTGTTCGTAGCACCGCCGAGTCGCCCCGCAAGGGGTGAAATGCACTTCACCGAAAACTTTTTCCAGGTAAAAACTTTTCGCTTCGCCCCTTGCGGGTCTCCTTACGCCGTTGCTCCTTCGCCCTTTGCCGCCAGGGAACTCACCGAACGATGGAATAACCACCAGAGAGGAGGACAAGCAGGATGAACACGCAAAACCTCAACACCGCCACCAAAGAATCTTCCAAACGATGGGCAGGAAAATACCCCGACGCGGAAAGCATCATGATCCGCCAACTGGAATTTATGGAGGAATTGCACGGCGTGACTTTGTCTTCTGACGAACTGGCGCAATCGCTGTATGAAATTTTTAACACGATGACGGATCGGGTGGTGTTTAACGGCGTCGATAACACGCCTCCCGATAAACCGAAAATTGTTTATGACGTCACGCAACATTGGATTAAGGCGCAGCGGCTGGCCGGTGAATATTTTGGCGAGAGCGGTGTCGCTGCCTGGGAACATGCGCGTTATCGGCTTCAACTTCAGCTGGCTATCAACCACTCATACCGTTAATTCATTGCCGGTCAAATAGTCATTGCCCGGCATCACGTAAGCAGAAAGGAGAATATCATGCGTTTAGCTTCCCGTTTTGGCCGTTATAATGCCATCCGTAAAGATCGCCCGTTAACCAACGACGAATTAATACACGTGGTACCGAGTGTTTTTTCTGAGGATAAACACGATTCGCGCAGCGACAAATATACCTATATTCCCACCATCGCATTGCTGGATAAATTGCGGGAGGAAGGATTCCAACCCTTTTATGCCTGCCAGACTCGCGTTAGGGATGAAAGCAAACGCGGCCATACCAAACACATGCTGCGGCTACGTCGTGAAAATATGATTGTTTCCGGCAATAAAGAGGTGCCGGAAATCGTATTGTTGAATAGCCACGACGGGAGCAGCAGTTACCAAATGATCCCCGGCATGTTCCGTTATGTCTGTGCCAACGGTATGGTATTCGGTCAATCGTTCGGTGATGTTCGTGTGCCGCATAAAGGAGACGTAATAGGGCAGGTGATCGAAGGGGCTTATGAAGTGCTCGGTATATTTGACCGCGTTGATAATGACCTCGATACCATGAAATGTATTTCACTTACTGAACGCGATCAGGAATTATTTGCGCGGGCGGCCTTAAGTTACCGCTACGAATATGAAGATAAATCACCGATTACGGCGTCACAGGTTTTGCGGCCGCGTCGGCGTGAGGATTACGACAACGATTTATGGACGACATTCCAGCGCGTTCAGGAGAACATGATTAAAGGTGGATTGCCGGGTAAAAGCGCTACCGGGAAAAATACCCGGACACGTGCGGTCAACGGTATCGATGGCGATATAAAACTGAACCGTGCGTTATGGTTGATTGCGGATGAATTCAAAAACCGAATGAAATAACAAGGTGCCCCGGTAATGACGCCCATCAATACCGGGGCCGGACACTGCTACAGAACGTACAGTTAATACAACGCGGACAGTATGAAATAACGGGGTGAAAGATGCAAACGGAAAATTTACGGGTATGCAGTACGGCACATTTTACATCGGCGGATAACCGGCTGTTAGCGACAATGGCAGGGCAAGAGGCTTTTTCTTCCTGGGTGGTTAACATCCATTACGGTTATATTCTTGTGCTGACGGACTATCGATGGCGGTTACGGGTGTTAAAGTCGCAAGGTGCTTCTAAGGCACTGAGGCGTTTTTTAATTCACCAGATTAAATATCACCGTATAGGCTACATCCATTTTGATTGTGATGCGCCAATTGTTCCAGGCTACGACGTTTTTGACTGGTAGCGCGCTGATAAGATCCGTCCCCATCGAAGGGGCGGATCTTATTTTCCCCGCCCGCCCAGCTGGAAATAAATTTCCCGCTTCCGCTGCCCCATAGGGGCGCCCAGGTTAGCACCAAAAACGCGGACGTTTTTGGCAGAGACATTCGCACTTTGTTAGCCGCTTATCCACATCTACACAATCGAGGTTATTTCACCTTGCTCCGGTGAAATAACCGCTCCCGCTCGTTTCCCATTAGGGTGATGGGAAACATCGCTTGCTTTCTCTCATGTGCATATGTGGATAAACTACGGGTTCTGAACGAGGAGGGGTTGTTGCTTGCTGGCTTTTATCGCCCGGTAGGTCTTCTCGATTTTAGTCGCATACTTGTATCGTCGTTGGGCCTGTTTGGGGGAGTCTTTAAATCCTGCATTATATGCTCCCACTGCCTGCCAGGTCGCTCCCCACTTCTTAAATGCAATCGCGAGATAATAAGCACCGGTGTAGATGTTCATACACGGATCTTGCTTGAGGTGACGTTCTGAAACCCCTATCAGCGAGAGCGAGTTAAAATGCTGAGAGTCAATTTGCATTAACCCGACACCGTAGCCTGTGGTTGGGTTTGGACCGATAGCAACGGGATTAAAACGAGACTCGTTCCATGAAATAGCCCGTAAAAGGTCCGGGTCGATGTGATAATCCCTGCCAGCCATGTCAAAACAATCAGCGAGTGTGGCCGATGAACTAAATAACATGAGTGCTGCGATGATCTTCTTCATGGTTTCCTTAAAATCCCTAGTCCTGGTGAAAATCTAGCCTTTTCCGGATCTCGAGTCAACAAATTCGCGCCCCTTGGGGTAACTGCATCACACCCCACGCAAAATTTAATTTTGCAGATATATGTATTAAAATCATATAATTATAGTTTATTTTTTATTTTATGATATTTTAGTTAAAAAAACACGAATCGTTGAGAATTCATATATGAGTCACTATTGAATCATCATTCGATTCATTGGTGATTCAATGCAGTAAAAACATAGAGTTATGAAATATGAATCACTACTGAATCGGATTTTTAGGTCAATTTGATTCATCGGTGAATCGTAAAAACCTTGATAAATTTTCCGTGAATTGCTATATGAATCATTGTTGATTCGTTATCGCGTAATTTTTGGTTTAATGTGACTCACTGATGAATCGTTTTCATTAGAGTGAGTCGTTAGTAAATCGTATCCATATGGAGTGAAAAATATACAAAAATGGCCAAGGTACAAATTTACGTCTCTGACGAAACTTATAAAGATATAGAGCAACAACTTTTAACGCATCGAGGTGAGCAGGGACGTCAGGAGTCCTTATCTTCCTTCTCATCAATGCTTTTAGAATTAGGGTTAAGGGTCTACAAAGCACAAAGAGAAGCTGTTGATGATCCGTTTGACCAACAAGCATATAATAAGATTTTGCTTGAAAATATGTTATTGACAAGTTATACAATGTCAAAAGTTCTTGGTATTAATTCGCATAACTCAGAGATTCAAAGCTTGCCCAATTTTGTTTTGAGAGATATGGTCAGTGATATCAAGTCGAAAGTATCAGATGAAATGTCAAAAATATTCCCAACTCCCAACGATAGTGATTAAACTTAATTAAATTAATTTATTAGTCAAGTAGACCTGCATGGATATATATCGTGCAGGCCACTTTGGTTAGTGAGCTAAAGTTTTTACACGTGTATCATATATGTATTTTTTCGCCAGCCAAACTGTAAATAATGTGAGTGGTGCGCAGATGACTAGGCTATATAACACCTTGAACTCGTAATTGTTTAATATGTATATTAGCTTTTCATTCCACTCTAACTTATCATGGTAGAATGCTAAAATCCACACTATAGAATAAATAAGTTGCCCTATGACTGTTGATACAAAACATCTGAATAATAAATAACTCCCTCTTAAATGAGCTTTGAGATTGTTATAAATAATATTGTTGAAATTGTCTGCTAAAAGAACACATATAGAGTTTATTAATAGCAAATATGGGAGGTCATTATAAACTGCAATAAAACTGGCATGTGTAGTGGCTTCTACCCCGGATAATCTTAAGCTAATAGATATGAAAGCTGAACCAATAGCCAATGATAGCGATGCAGTCGCAACAGCTAACTTTCCTTTTTTTCTCCCAAAAATCTCGTTGATAGAGTCAAGAAATACAAAGGTAATGGGGAATATCAATATTCCACCTGGTTGAATGTATGATAATATTGTAACCTTGGTTTGAGATAATGGTATTGCAACGAATAAGCAAGTTATGAATAGTGTTAATAGTATAGTGAATACAGACTCACCCTTGGTAAGGAAAACAGGGGCGTCTGAAACACCATATGATGCTAAGATCTTACTCTTATCATCTTCACTGAAGAAATCAACTAAGTTCTTATGTAGTATTGTGTCTACTTTATCAGAAAAAACAGCGCCACCATCTCTTATCTTATAAGAGATCTTGTTGTTTGCTATATCAACTAAAATAAACTTCACATCCATATATTATCCTCATCTATTGATGTTAATTGAACTACTTTCCCTAGTACTGTGAAGTTGAAGTCATCTATTATCTTATTGGTGTTATGTATCCACTCGACTTTAACAACATAATCAAATCGTGTGGATAGTAAAGCATTTCCATTATATACTATCAAGAATAAACCTGAACCATTTCCATTTCTATCAACAACAACATTTAATTCAGTGTTGAATAAATCTGACTCTCTAATTCTGTATGCTTTAAGGTTGTTTTTTTTGTTTTCTATTAAACATGGGATGCTATATAACTCATCGGTTTCCTCTGATTGTAAAACTTCGTGAACAGGTATAAGAGGATGTGAGGAAATATCATTTACATCATCGATTTCGACCTCACCTTTTCCGGTTAATAGCCATCTTTCTTTAATTCTAAGCGCAGTGCATATGGCTGCTAGATTCTTTTTAGGTTGAGATATATAGCCTGAAAGCAGTTTTGATATGTACCCATTGCTTACTCCGACAGCACGAGCCAGCTCTGCTGGGGTCATCCCCCTAGCCACTAGCGCTTCATTTAATCTGTCCTGTATGGAATTAGCCATAAAGATTCCCGGTGTTTATTTAAAAGGAAATCATACACATACAAAAAGAACTAAAAATAACTTTACCTGAAGTTGTTTGGTGATAAAATCACAAAAAGTAACCAAAAAGAACCTTTTGTTGGCTTTAACTTTTCCATCTAAACCATTCTCTAATGGATTGTAACTTATGGATTTATATGAGGAAGTCTAAAACTGAATATGCAGGTAGTGGTGTGACACTCTCCCTTCAGCTAGGAGAAGACGTTAATGAGCTGCTCACTCTTGCAGCTAAGCGTTCTGGGAGAACGAAGCGCCAAGAGGCTCTTTTGCGGCTAACCGATCACTTACAACAAGTGCAAGACATTGCGGCGGCTGGCAAGAGTTTTAAATTTTAACTGTTAAATTATTGTATGAGGAGGTCTATCTAAAAAAATTCACTAAATCAATCGAGTGTCGTGAACTTAAAACTGATTTCACATTAATTATTTTATAAGTAATAGGGAATAAAAAATGAATGCTTCATTAAGCGCTCAGGGGCCTGCTGTTGCCCAAAGTCAGGGATTTTCACTCAGCAAGATGTTCTCGCGTCAACGCGTGGTGAATTTCCTCAAGTTCCTGCTGCCGATGGCAGTTCTGGCCGCGTTCTTCCCGCAGGTGGCCCTCGCGGCGGGTGCCGGGGCTGACATGCTCAAGCCCGGCGATGCCACCGTCAAAGCCACCGCAGGCAGCGGCTCTACCATGTACAAGTGGATCATCCTCGGTGAAGTCGTGGCCGGCCTGGTGCTGTACGTCCTGACGCACAGCTTCAAGTTCCTGTTCGGCTTCATCATCCTGTCCATCATCGGCAACGTCGGCATGAAGGTCGCCGGTTATTAAGCAACTGTCTTGAAGGATGGGCTCGATTGCCATTAGGGCTTTGTCCGCCAATATACGCTGACCCCATGCTTCAGCTAGGGGTCAGCGCTGATAGACAAAATTATGAGGCAACATGATGGTACGACTCGTCCCATTCTTCGTTCTTTCTGAGCATCGCATTCAGGATGGTCAACAGTTTGCGCATGCAAGCAACCAGCGCTACTTTTTTTGCCTTACCGGCGATAACAAGGCGCATGTAAAACGCCTTAATCACCGGATTAAATCGGGTGGCCACGAGTGTAGCCATATACAGCGTTGTTCGTACTCCAGCTCGACCGCCAAAAATAGTGCGTCGCCCTCGCATGGTTCCCGAGTCTCGGTTTACAGGGGCAACGCCAACCAGTGCGCTGATTTCACGTCGCGAAAGGTGCCCCAACTCAGGAACCTCTCCCAGCAAAGCTGCAACGGTCACCGTGCCAACACCTTTAATGCTGCCCAGTCGCTCCGCAAGTTCTTTAAAGTGGTTCCGGATATGGTCGTTCATATCTGCATCGATTCGGGCAAGTTCATCGTCAAGTGCTTTGATAATGATATCAATGCTTTTTCTGCTTTGCGGGTGAGAAGGATGCCATCGATTACGCTCAGCCACCAACATCGTAATCAACTGGCGTCTACGCACTACCATCGCCGTAAGTATCTGACGTTGTTTATCTGGAATAGACCGGATAAAGCGATCTCGCTCTGGATGACGATTAATGACTTCGGCCATTTGAGCCAACACTCTGGCATCAATACGGTCAGTTTTGGCCAGATACCCCATAGCCCGAGCAAAGTCACGGGCTTGTCGTGGATTGACAACCGCGACATCAAAACCTTCGGCCTGGAGCGAGCAGGCCACAGCAGCTTCAAGCCCACCGGTTGCCTCCAACAGGATCAGAGCAACGGTGTGTTTTTTCAGCTCAATAATGATCGAATCGAACCCGTCGGGATCATTATCGGCAGTGAATTGCGGCAGCTCACTGTTGAAGGCGATATCCAGAGATGCTTTCGAAACATCGATTCCCACACAGAGTGGATTTGGCAGACTCATTATTACCCCTCCTTGCAAATACGTTATGGAGTACGGACAACTGTTCGGGTTTCAGATGAGTGGCTCAACGTATGCGCCGGTCGCTTAATATCGGGCTTTAAACCCCTGGAGGCATCAGGCTGCATACGCTGTGCCAAACCTATTCATGATTATTGTAATCAACTTTCAAGATACAAGGAGGCGTTATGTCGGGGGACGATATCAATACTTACCGTTTCCCGAAAACACTGAACAACCAGGGCCGTTGGTTTGGTTTAACCCCTGACGAATTAATTCCCATTGTACTGTCTGCCTGCTGGTTCTTTTGGCAGGGAAAACAGATCGCGGGAATTATCGTGGCGGCCCTGGTTTATATGGCAATACGCAAAATTAAAAAAGGGAAGGGCAGTGTCTGGTTGCGCGATTTGGGCTACTGGTATCTGCCAACCTTCATGTTGCGTGACCTTTATAAAAAAGTGCCGCCATCGTGTTTTCGGCAATGGATCAAATAGGGTAAGGGAATGAAGCATTCAGCCAGACTTAATTCCAACAGGATCATCGCACTGAGCTTCATTCTGCTCGGCGTGCTTTTATTCCTGAGTATTATTGCCATCGTCATTCTTTCCATCACCAATCATAACCTGCAGGGCGACCGGCAAGTCGTTACCACCCCCATGCTGTTCAACGCGCCGTTTGCCGTGTCGGAGAACAGCATGGATGCAAGCTACCTCGAACAGATGGGATTGAGCTTTGTGGCGCTGCGCCTCAACGTCACGCCCGAAACGGTGGATGCCTCGCACCAGTTCCTGCTGACGATGGTCAAACCCGCCTCCCAGAAGTCACTCAAACTTGCTCTGGTCAAAGAAGCCAACCAAATCAAGAAGAATGACGTTAACGCGGCCTTCTTTAAAACCGGCATTCGCGTGTACCCCGCCGAGGGCCGCGTCGACATTCGCGGTGAGCTCAAGACCTGGTTCGGCGACGGCAAGCCGGACTCGGTGCTCAAACATTACTCCCTCTATATCGACCGCAGCGAAGGCGTGACGTGGCTGGCCAAATTTGTCGAGGTATCCGATGAGAAAAAATAACCCCATCCTCGGTTTACTGCTGATGGCGCCGCTGTTTGTCGCGGGTGCTGTCCATGCCGGCACGGTGCTGGCGCCGGTCACCATCCCGTTACAGAACGGCAGCCAGGCTTCCGTGGCGCTGAGCAACAGCGAACCCAACCTGTTCAACGTGCCTGGCGATACCGTGCTGGCGGTGTCCGGTGTGGACGAGAACCTGGTGCGGTATGAGCCGACGGCTAATGGCGGATTGGTGCTCAGCACGCTGAACAAGAAGCCATTCACCTTTGTTATCGAGACCGAGCGCGGCATGAACTTCTCCATCCGTGCTGTGCCCCGTGCCGGCAGTGGACGCACATTCCAGCTGGTCAGTGAGTCGCGCGGCGTGTCGGAGCCGGCCCGTATCTGGGAACAGTCACAGCCGTATGAGTCGATGCTGGTTGACCTCAACAAATCGCTGATGGAAGGCGGGCTGCCGGCGGGGTATGGCCAGGTGCCAGTGACCTCAGAACGGCTGGCGGCACCTTACGGCCTGCGGGCAGAGGCGGCACAGGTCTGGAAAGGCCATAACCTCAAGGTGGTGCGTTTTACCGTCACCAACCCCGGCACCTCCGTGCGTTGGGTGAACGAGCATGATTTCTGGACGGCCGGTGTACGCGCCGTGATGTTCGATACGTCCACGCGTCAGATTATTGCCGGCGGTCGCGCAGGCGTGTGGGTGACCTTCTCCGGGGAGGCTGCTGATGGCCAACATTAATGTCATCGTCAAGCGCAAACAGTTTTTATGGGCAGCCGGTGTTGCGCTGGGGCTCGCCGCGGCGGTGGGCGTGGGCTGGTACGTGTCGCAGGACAATGAGGCTGACGCGACGCAGGCCAGCGAGCCCGCCCCCGACCTGACCGGCGTGGTGGACAATACCTTCGGCGACCGGGCGACCGACAATGCCATTGCCAATACGCAGGCGGCTCAGGTTGAAATCAACAAGCAATTCAGTTCGCTGCGCCAGGAAATCGACATGCTGAGCAAGGCGCGGCAGGAAGACCAGAAGCGTATTTCCACGCTGGAAGACGAAAATCGCAAACTCAGCGACCAGACAGGCGGTGCCGGGCAGCCAACACCAGGGCAAACCACGCCGGGTGCCGCCACCTTACCTCCTTTGGCTGGCGGCGTGACGCCAGAAGGGGAGCCGATGCCATCGGCCTACCCGCCCGTGCCGGGCGGCGCGGTGCCGCCGCCAACGGCGTTTTATCCGGGGCGCGGTGATGTGTCACCCCCTGCTGTGGACTACAAGCCCATACCGGTACCGGGACAGCTGTATCGCAAGGTACTGCGCCCAAAGGACACCGGCCCCCAAAAGAAAAAATACCCCTATATCCCGACCGGCAGCTTCGCCAAATCGATGCTGATTGAAGGGGCGGATGCCAATGCCTCGGTTATCGGCAATACCGCCACGGTGCCGATGCAGGCACGCATCATTGGGCGGGTGGAAATGCCGAACGGGCGTACCTCCAACATGAACGGGTGTTTCGTCAGCATGGAAGCCTACGGGGATGTCTCCAGTGAGCGCGCCATCGTGCGCCTGCGCAAAATGAGCTGCATGTTTGGCGATGACATCATCGACCAGCCCCTGGATGGCCATGTGAGCTTTATGGGCAAAAACGGCGTCAAGGGCGAGGTGGTGATGCGCAATGGCAAGGTGCTGGGCTTCGCCTGGGGGGCCGGCTTCCTGGACGGTATCGGGCAGGGCGTCAACCGCGCGTCTCAGCAGACGGTCGGGGTGGGTGCGGTTGCCGGCGTCAGTGCCGGGGACGTACTCCAGTCGGGTGTCGGTGGGGGCGTGAGCAAGGCGGCGCAGACATTGAGTGACTACTACATCAAGCGTGCCGAGCAGTATCACCCGGTTATCCCGATTGGCGCCGGCAATGAAATCACCGTGGTGTTCCATGAGGGCTTCCAGCTCAAGACGCTGGACGAGATGGCAGCTGAAGAGGCGCAGCAGCCTGCAAGGGAGACGCAGGGTGACCCTTCGCGCGAGCCTGCCGGCAAGCATCTCAATGGGTTTTCCACCGACGACATGATGAAAAAGCTGGGCAACATCGACCCCAACCAGTTCGGTGTTGGCGCAGGGAGTGGGCAGTGATGGATATAAAAGAGCGGAAGTCTGTGCTGCGGGCGTTAATGCATTTGTCCGACGTTTATTCACGGTTTGGAAACATTCCACATTTTAGTGTCGTGGGCTGGTTGGTGATGGGGGCCATTATCGCAGTGGTGGAGTGGTTTTGGTTTTCGAATGGCGGGGAACTGCTCTCTGGGATGCTGCTATTTACGCTGATTCTCATCGTGCACTGGGAGCTTAGCCGGATCACCCGTCCCTCCGTCGTGCAGGAAATCTCTCGCTTATTGACTCGTTATCCTGCCAGGCAGCAGTACGAATACCAGTCGTTGCTCCGGGATCTTGAAATAGGGACTCCAGAACTGCCAGCGGCGATAAGCAGCTTTCACGACAGAGTCCTTATTCAGAGTTGGGGCAGGAAGTTAAGAGTCTGGGCTTATGAGGAATATTCCCTGTTGGGGAACACGCAGGCCGCGATGGACTTTTCGGAACAACCGAATGAAGCCCATGCCGAAACCGCAAAAACGCTGCTGGAGAATACCCATCACACGGTGGTGGCGTTCCGCAAACCTGCACCTGATCAACAAGAAAACAAGGAGACAGACCGATGAGTGACAACAAACCCAACATCAGGCACTTCGATGATTTTCCTTTTACAGGCGGCGGGTCTGTCGATGCGGGGAACATGATCGTTTGTGGCCAGCCTGGTGCAGGAAAAACGACGCTGATGCAGTCAATCGTTGGTAAATACAGTGCCGATGCCGTGCGACAAGGCATTTATCTTGCTCCGACACCGCCTTTGGATGATGAGGATAAATCATGACAGAGCGAAAGAGGGCAGGGCTATATGTCTTTTTATTGCTGGCCTGGTGGGGATGCTGGCTGGCGTTAGATGCGTGGCGGATTGAGCACCTGCTGACCGATGCGGATAAGTGGGCCGGTTTTCGGCGAGACATTCTCTGTTGCGTGGTGTCGTCGGCGATCTCTGTGGTTTTCTTGATGATAAATGCCGAGAAAAAACTCGCTCTTTACGGACTGCTGGGCTGCCTGGCACTGATAGTGGCCATCTCGACCGCGTTCGTCGTCGGTGATGCTTTTATTCATTGGAAATTAGATATGTCGCTGTTCTCGATAGCGATTTCAGGGGCTGGGTTGGCGATGGCGGTGATATTGCCGTTCGTGACTTTCTTCATGGCAAGGCCTTAAGGGGGCTAAATGAATACGAACATCATGAAATCACTATTTTTACTTCCCGTCGTGGGCGGCGTATTGCTGCTTTCCGGCTGCGCCGGCACCAGCAGCGAATTCGGCTGTAACGCCACGTCGTCCGACAGCTGCATGACGATGGAGCAGGCCAACGAGAAGGCCAAGTCGCTTGAAGAGGGCAGCGACGCAAAGCCGGCTGCGGCCGCATTGCCACGCCTGGCTGACGGTAATTTCGCCTCTGTCGGGCGCGATACCGGTCCTGTGCCGGTGAGTACAACGGCACCTTCTCGACTGTTGCCGCGCAGTGCGGTCGCACCTGCTCCGGTGGCGACAATCCCGGTGAGCCCATCGGTGTCGGTGATGACTACCACGTCGACCTGCACCTTGCCGCGCTGTGCCGGTGTCGGCAGCACGCGCCCTGACCGCCGGCCAGAGCAGACCGCCCAGCTGTGGATAGCGCCCTGGATTGACAGTCAGGACGTGTATCACCAGCCCGGCAAGGTGTTGTTTGTGGTTAAACCCGCTGCCTGGGGCCAGCCCCGCGCCGTGTATTAAAGGAGAATGTGATGCAGGGAATTTGTGCTGTACCGGTTGAGCGTGATGCGCAGGGATTCTGGACACATCCAGCCATGCTGCGGGCGAGCCTTGAAACATCGGCAGAGTTGACTTATTGGCTGCGGTCGCGTGGCCTGGAGGGCTGGGTGATGGTCATGCGGGATGAAGATACCGATGCCTTTATCGCCGGTTTTAACGCTGAAGGTTGGGACGCAAGTGGCTGGCAACCCTCTCCGCCACCGGGCGATGGCTGGTTCATGGGCGCCATTTATGACAACGAGGATGGGCCAATGTGTCTTTGGTTGCGCCCAGTCGCGCACGGGGAGGGTGCATGAGCCTGCTCGATAAGGTTACCCATACTGCCAACAGCCTGCTGTCGGCACTCAAAATGCCTGATGCGGCCAGTCAGACCAATCAGGTGCTGGGCGACATGCGCTTCCCGCAGCTGAGTAGCCTGCTGCCGTATCGCGACTACGACGAGAGCTCGGGGCTGTTCATCAATGATGGCTCCATTGGCTTCATGCTCGAAGTGCAGCCGCTGACCGGCGCCAGCCCGACCGAGGTCATGGCCATCGAAAGCCTGCTGCGCACCAAGCTGCCGCGCGGTGTGCCGTTTTCCATTCACCTGATGTCCAGCAAACGCGTGGGCGATCTCATCGAATACGGATTGCGCGATTTTTCCTGGTCGGGGCGGGAGGCGGAAAAATTCAACGCCATTACCCGCGCCTTCTACCTGACGGCGGCGGAAGATCGCTTTTCTCTGCCACAGGGCGTCGATATCCCGTTGACCCTGCGTAACTACCGGGTGTTTATCTCGCTGTGCATCAAGGCCAAACGCAATAACAAGGCGGCCTTTGTACAGATGGAAAATCTGGTCAAGGTGCTGCGCGCCTCGCTGATGGGGGCCAAGATGCCGACCCGGGCGGTGGGGGCGGAGGATTTCATTAACGTGGTGGGCGAGATGATCAACCATGACCCCGACCAGTTGTATGACACGCAGCGTACCCTCGATCCGTATCAGGATTTGAATTTCCAGTGCATCGATAACGGCTTTGGCATGAAGGTTCACGCGGACTGTCTCAAAATCAACCTGCGCAGTGCCGGTCGCGAACACGAGAGCGTCTCGCGGGTCATGAACTTCCAGCTTGAGAAGAACCCGGACATGGCATTTTTGTGGGGGAGTGCCGACAGTTACGGCAACCTGCTGAACCCCGAACTGTCGATTGCCTGCCCGTTCATCATCACGCTGACGATGGTGGTCGAAGAGCAGGAGAAGAATCAATTCGAGGCCAACCGCAAGTACCTCGACCTGGAGAAAAAGTCTCGCACGTCCTACGCCAAGGTGTTTCCGAACGTGGTGGAAGAAGCCAAGGAGTGGGGGACATTACGTCAGGAACTCTCCTCCAACCAGACGGCACTGGCGTCCTACTTCTATAACGTGACGGTGTTTTGCGAAGACGACGACAACGTCGCGCTGCGCTGTGAGCAGGACGTGATCAACAGTTACCGCAAAAACGGTATCGACCTGATTGCGCCGCGTTTCAAGCAGCACTGGAACTTTCTGGCCACCCTGCCGTTCATGGCCCATCACGGCGTGCTGGACGACTTGCGCAAGCACGGTGCGGTGCACCGTGCCAAGACGCTGAATGTGGTCAACCTGATGCCCATTGTGGCAGACAACCGACTGGCACCCGCCGGGTTGTTGGCACCGACCTACCGCAACCAGCTGGCGTTTATCGATATTTATTCCGAGGTGATGGACAACACCAACTACAACATGGCGGTGTGCGGTACCTCCGGGGCGGGCAAGACCGGGCTGATACAGCCGATGATCCGCAGTGCGCTCGACACCGGCGGCGTGGCCTGGGTGTTCGATATGGGCGATGGCTACAAGTCACTGTGCGAGAACATGGGCGGCGTGTATATCGATGCCCGGACGCTCAAGTTCAACCCCTTTGCCAACGTGGTCGACATCAACGAGTCGGCAGAGCGCGTGCGTGACCAGTTGTCGGTGATGGCCAGCCCCAATGGCAAGCTGGGCGAAGTGGCCGAATCATTGCTGCTGATGGCGGTGAAGGCCGCGTGGCTAAGTAAAGAGAACAAAGCGCGCATCGATGACGTGGTGAGTTTTCTGCGCGATGCCATGGATGACGCCGAACTCAGTAAAACCCCTGAAGTGCGTTATCGCCTGCATGAGATGACTATTCTGCTCGACAAGTATACCGAGGGCGGCATTTACGGTGACTTCTTCAACTCGGACGAGCCGACACTGCGGGACGACGCCAACATGGTGGTGCTGGAGCTGGGGAGCCTCAAATCGCGTCCCAACCTGCTGGTCGCCGTGATGTTCTCCCTCATCATCTATATCGAAGGCCGCATGTACCAATCGTCGCGGTCGGCCAAGAAGCTGTGTGTGATTGACGAGGGTTGGAAGCTGCTGGACTTCAAGACCGAGAAGGTCGGCGACTTCATAGAAGAAGGGTACCGCACAGCCCGTCGTCACTACGGCGCCTATATCACCATCACACAGAACATCAAGGATTTCGAGTCCGAGGGTGCCAGCAAGGCCGCAAAGGCGGCCTGGGCCAACTCGTCGTACAAAATCATCCTGATGCAGGATGCGCAGGAGTTCAAGAAGTACAACCAGGAGTACCCGGACAACTTCAGTCAGTTGGAAAAGGACGTTATCGCGCGGTTCCAGTCCGCCAAGGACCAGTGGTTCAGCTCGTTTCTGCTGATGGTGGGCGGGCGCAGCTCCTGGCACCGATTGTTTGTCGATCCGCTCAGCCGGGCGATGTATTCCTCACAGGGCAGGGACTTTGAGTTTATCCAGAGCCGCCGCGAACAGGGGGTATCGGTTCACGATGCGGTTTACGCGCTGGCGCAACGCAACTTCAGCGATGAGATGACCCGCCTGGAGCAGTGGGTTGAACATCACGCCAATCCGAGGGCTGCCGCATGAAGGGAACAGGATTGCAGGTGATTGAGCGGGCTAACGCGCGCGGGCAGCGGTCAGACCGCCGACTGGCGTTGTGGGGCTGTGGGGCGGTGATGGTGGCCGTGTTGCTGAGCAGTCTGGTCACGCTGTGGCTGATACACCGCCAGCCGGTCACGGTGAGCTTTGCCATGAAGCAGACGCTGGATGCCTTTTACCAGAGCGCGGGCAAACAGTCGCTGTCGCCCGAGCAGAGCAAGCTATTGTCCGACCGGTTTACCAATGCCTTGCAAGCCAGCCTGGCGGATTATCAGGCACGCCACAACGTCATCATTCTGGTTTCGCCGGCGGTGGTGGGGGGCGCCAGGGATGTGACTCGCGAGCTGCAGCGGGATATTGCCGCCCGGATGCAGCGGGGCAATACCGTCAGTGTTGATAAGGATACGCAACCATGAAAGTAGATACCGTTTGTTTAGTGGGCATTACGCTTTGTTCGTTCGCCATTGCCGGTGGATACCTGGTGATGAAGATTCAGGATAAGCCGGCTGAATCCGTGGCGGTTTCTCAGACTCAGCCGAAGGTGCTGCAGCCCACTGACTTCCAAATGAATCAGTTGCCAGCCACCAACGCGGCTACTCCAGGGGCGTTTACCCAGGCCCAGCAGGATGCCATCGGCCCGCTTGCCCGTGACTATCTGCTGGCGCACCCGGACATCCTGCTGCAGATGAGCGATGCGCTTGAAGCGAAACAGCAGAGTGCTGCCAATCGCACGGTGCAAACGGCATTGACCACACAGCCCGCGCTGCAAGCGGCGTTGCTACACGACCCGGCTACGCCGGTTATCCATCCGGACGGCGCCGTAACCCTGGTGCAGTTCTTCGACTATCAGTGCATCTGGTGTGCCCGTATGGCGCCGGTGGTGGCCGACTTCGTGCGTGATAATCCCGATGTGCGTTTTGTGTTCAAGGAGTTCCCGATTTTCGGCAGCCGTTGGCCCATGTCCGTGCAGGCAGCACGCACCGGCCTGACGCTGTGGCAACTCAAGGGTGGCGATGCCTATCTGGCCTACCACAATGCGGTTTTTGCGTCCGGCGAGAACGAAGGGCGACTGTCGCAACCGACGGTCAATACCGCCCTCATTGCTGCCGGTGCGGCACCGATGACGCTGCTGCCTGATACGGAGAAGACGCTGTTGGCCACGCGAGAGCTGGCGCAGCAGTTGAACATCAGCGGTACGCCAGCCTTTATCGTCATGCCGACCCGCAATGCGCGGCCAGAGCAGGTGACACCGCTGTATGGCGCGGTCGATGCGAAGGCGTTGCAAACCGCGGTCATGCAAGCGAAGCAAGGAGGCCAGTGATGCGGTGCATTGGCGTGGTGCTGTCATTGTCTTTGCTGTCAGGCATGGCGTTCGCCAAAGACTTCGGGCGGCTGGGTGACCAGTGGCCGGTACTGGAGACCGATATGCTCGACTTTATGCAATCGCAGATGCAGTCGCGTGTCGATGACGGCTCCTGGGGACGCGAGATGGAGGCGTTCAAGCAGCGCGTTGAACGCAACAGTCAGCGCCCGGCACCGGTTGAGGGACTCGGCAACAGTGAACGCTATGAAGAACGCTTTTTCGACCCGAGCGTACAGTTATCCGCCGATCTGAAAGACGACAAGGGGCGGGTGTTTGCGCACAAGGGGGAGGTGATCAATCCCCTGTCCACCGTGCCATTTGTGCAGACCTTGTATTTCATTGATGGCGACGACCCGCAGCAGATCGCCTGGATGAAGGCACAGAAGCCGGAGACCCTGATGGTGAAAATTATTCTGGTCAAGGGAGATATCCCTCAGACCTCTGAGCGGCTCGACAGCCGCATCTACTTTGACCAGGGCGGCGCGCTTTCACGGCGCTTCGGCCTGACGACGGTGCCGGTGCGCATCACTGCTGCACCGAGCGGTCTGCGACTGCGTATCGAATCCATTCCGGCCGATGACCGGACGCATTGAGAAGGATGACGGCATGTTTGTAACCCGAAAAACCCATGAAGTCAGTGAACGGCAGTTACACATCTGCCGGGACTTGCTGTCACACCGCGAAAGCGAACTGATGGCCATCCGTCATGCCGCGTCTGCGCGCGGCGGCGTCTACAAATGCATTCTGGAGTGCCGCGAGGTGGCCCACGCGTTGCGCGAACATTTGCCTGAGGGGCAACAAGGCAGTTGCGCCTATCTGTTCGACAAACTGGCGCTTATCGACAGTCTGCTAAACAGGCTGGCGGTGCTGTTACCTCCGCAGGATGAGGCGCGTCATACGGCCCGCATCGTTGCTGAACAAGACGCGCAGGCGGTGTATCACGTCGACAGCCCGGATGTTGAGGGGGGAAAGCCATGAGGCGCGGGCTGGCCGGTGTGCTGTTGATGTTGGGCGTACTGTTTTCATCGTCAGCGCTGGCGGTAGATCCGGCGTGTCAGGGGCGGTTCGTCAATCCGGTCTCCGATATCTGCTGGCGTTGCCTGTTTCCGATTTCCATCGGCAGCGTGCAGGTAGCGGCAGGGGATGTACCGGATACGTCCAACCCCGGCAGTCCCATCCAGTTTTGTCCGGTACCGCCGCCTATTTTTCAGCGCATCGGCATGGCAATGGGGTTCTGGGAGCCGATGGCCATGACGGACGTGACCCGCGCGCCGGGCTGCATGGTCAATCTGGGCGGCTTTGGCGTCAACCTCGGCAAAATCGGTACGGGTACCGGCGGCAGTACCGCCAAGGGGGACGTGACTACGGCGTTTTACCACGTCCACTGGTACAAGTACCCGCTGACTGCGTGGCTGAACATTATTACCGATGCCGGCTGCAAACAGGGGGGCGACCTGGATATCGCGTACCTGTCAGAAATCGACCCCACCTGGGTGGACAGCAGCCTGACGTCCATTTTGAATCCGGAAGCGGTGATTTTTGCCAACCCCATCGCACAGGGGGCCTGCGCCGCCGATGCCATCGCCAGCGCGTTTCACAAGCCGCTCGACTTTTTGTTCTGGTGCGCCGGCAGTCAGGGCTCGATGTACCCGTTCAACGGCTGGGTGGCGAAAGAAATCAGTCCGCTGCAGTCGTCGGTGCTGGTGACGGAGCGCATGGCGTTCAAGCTGCACCGGCAGGGGCAAATATTGAACTCCATCGGTGCGGACGTTGCGGTCTGCTACGAGTATCCGTCACCGATTATGCCCAAAGAGCGCTGGCGTTATCAGATGGTGAACATGTACCCCGACAGCGCCCGGTGCCACCCGGTGGGGCGCAGCGTCATGCGCTGGGAAGTGGGTCACAACACGCCGATAAGCAAGAAGAATTTTGGTTATGTCATGTGGCGCAAACGCAACTGCGTCTTTTAATCAGGGAGTCGGGAAGGTCATGAAAACTCACATCAATAACGCCTTGCTGCTGACCGCCATGTTGGGATGCCTGAGTGGCCCGGTGTCTGCGACCCACGTGGCGAGCACTACAGCTTCCGAAGTTGCTGCGCAAAGCAACGATAACCGTGACTGGCTGCGTGAGCAGGAAAAACGGTCCTTCGACCTGCATAAAAATACCGAGACGCCGGCATTTTTGCGCAACGTGCCCCCACGGGCGTTGGCGCAGGATGACCAGGGGTTTATTGACCAGTTGGTGGAAAAAAGACGGCAGGCCGCGGCCAATAGCGAACCTGCCGAAAACGCATTGTACTTCGTTTCTTTTTCTATTCCTCCAGAGGGTCTGAAACTGATGTTACAGGAGACGCGGCGGTTCGGCATCCCTGCCACGGTGCGGGGGCTGGTGAACAACAACCTGCGTGAAACCGTGCAGCGGGTGCAGGCCCTGGTGCAGGACGGCGGCGCAGACGGGGTACAGATTGACCCGATGCCGTTTCGTGAGTACGGCATCGAGGCTGTGCCGGTCCTGGTGGTGCGCTGCGAAAAGGGGCTGGATGTGGTGCGCGGCAACCTGCGACTCGAAGAGGGGTTAAAGCGCATTGCCAAAGAGGGCGATTGCGCCGCCATGGCGAAAAAATTGCTTGAACAGGGGGCCGTGAAATGATGAAAGGCAACGCACTGGTTCCCTTGCTGATGTTGCATGCGCTGGTACTGGCCACCCTGATGGGGGCCGTGCGCGAGTGCCGTGCCGAAGGCGATGACATCTATCGGCAGGGCAGTGACTTCGCCAACCAAATTGGCGGGCAGGGTACCGGCACGATAGAGGGGATGAAGCCCGGGGAGGTCATCCCGAACTACACCGATAACCCGAAAGAAAAGGGCTATTACGGCGGTGTGAAAGCCAATGATGCCAGCAATCTCAAAACCGACGGCGGCAACGCCTGGAGCCAGACCGAGGTCGGTCAGGCGGTGACCGATTCGGTGATGAAAAACCCCAAAGAGCCGATATCGCACGATGCCCCCTTCATCCAGGCGGGCAAGGACATTGCGGACAAAGCCGACAGTATCGTGGGCAAGACAGGCCCGGACTGCAAGGCCGAACAGGTGACCCACAGCACCTTTACCCGCCATGTTTGCGAAAGGGATCTCGGGGTGCTGCGCACCTGCGACCGCGCCGCTGAAATCGGGGGGCATCATGAAACCCGTTATGAAAACCGCAATGCGCACATCGACAAATCCGCCATCCGGTGGTGGCGTGAAGGTGACCGCATTCGCGGTGCCTTTACCGCGCCGTTCAGCGGCAAGCTCAATACCGGTTCGCTGTATATCGAGCTACGTCATGAGCTGCACAGTTACGGCATTCCCCTCGTGTTTTCGCTGATGGGCAACACCGTCAGCTTCGGGCGTAACGACTGGGGGAACCGCTCACTCAATGTCGGCAACGTGACGCTGACCGAAGGGCAGCAGGTCGACATTTTCCTCACCATGGACCCCGGTGGCCATCTGGACTCGTTCCTCGGCAATATGCTCGATCACCTGAACGGCGGCGGCCCGTTCGGCATGAACTTTTACGTGCAGTTTGACGGCAGCACGGCAGTGCAGTTTTGGGTACCGACCACGTCCGTGCCGAGCGAGTGTGCATTGGCGCAAGAGGCCGGGGCGGTGAAGGTCAACACACAGTGCAGTGAGCCGGGCGGCGAGCGCCAGGTGGTGGTGAACGGCCAGACCTATACCGTCAGCGCCAGCTGCTGGCGTTTTACCGATACCTACCGCCTGCAAGAGGCCAGTCAGGGGAGCTGCGACGCCTATGCCAACAATCCGGCCTGTACCGTGGCGACACACGCCTGTGCCTTTAATGACGAGCAGGGCGCCTGTCTGCGTGAGAACGTGACCTATTCCTGCGAAACCCGCACCACCGGGAACGTGATGATGTGTGGGGGCCAGGTGTATTGCCTGGACGGTGAATGCGACAAGCAGCAAAAAGGCACCCAGGGCAATGACTTTGGGCATGCGGTCTCGGTACTGGCGGCCGTGGCGGCCGCCGGCAAGGATGTTGCTGCGTTGAACGGGGTGGATGTGCGCGCCTTTACCGGTAAGGGGCAATCCTGCCGTAAGGCGTTTGCCGGCTTCAGTGACTGCTGCAAGGACTCGGGATGGGGCAACAGCGTGGGCCTGGCGCACTGCGACAGTGAAGAGAAAGCGCTGGGCAAGGCAAAGGAGAACAAGCTGACGGTGAGCGTCGGGGAGTACTGCAGCAAGAAGGTGCTGGGCGTGTGCCTGCAGAAGAAACGCAGCTACTGCCAGTTTGACAGCAAGCTGGCGCAGATTGTCCAGCAGCAGGGGCGTGCCTGGCAGTTGGGTATCGGGTTCGGTGACGCCAAATCACCGGACTGCCGGGGTATCACCGTCGATGAGCTGCAGCGTATCAACTTCGATCGGCTGGACTTCGCCAACTTTTATGAAGACCTGATGAAGAACCAGAAGGTGCCTGAAGATGCGGCACTGGTGGAAAAGGTGAAGCAGCAAATCACGCAGCGCATGCAGGAGGCACAAAAATGAAAACGCGCGGGGGAGCAAATTTCAATTTGGTGGCACGCGCGTTGGTCAACTGCAGGGTGGCAGCTGGGGTGTCATTGATGGTGTTGGTGATGATGGGAGGGACATCCGTGTCCCGGGCGGCCGGCTGGCAGTGGTATGACGCCGAATCAAAAATGACGGATGGAGGCAGGCGGAAAAACCCTACGTCAGAGAAACCTGCCCCATCCGGGCAGCAAGGGGCGCTGCAAAAGCTGGAGATACTGCGCCAGGCGCTCAAGGCGACGCTGGCGGAGGCGATTTTATACCCAAACACGGAAAACTTCATTAAATACTTTGAATTGCAAAACTATTTCACCCAGCAGGCCGGGCTGTTCGAGCGCTCGGCGCAGCGGGCGTTTCTGGAGCACCCGGAGCTGGACTACAACCTCAAACACAGCCACTACAACGGGACAGTAAAAAGTCAGCTGGCGGCGGATTTTGCCGCGCAGCGCGACGCCATCAGCCGACTGGCGCAGCGCTATGGGGTGATGCTGTTTTACCGTGGCGCCGAGCCCATTGACGGCCAGCTGGTTGGGGTGGTGAAGGGCTTTCGCGACAGCTACGGGCTGTCAGTGGTGCCGGTAACGGTCGATGGGGTGGTCAATCCCGCCATGCCGGAGACGCGGCGCGATGCGGGGCAGGCGCAGCGGCTGGGCGTGACGCACTTCCCGGCACTGATGCTGGTCGACCCCCGCAGCGGTGCGGTGAAACCGCTGGCCTACGGCTTTATCAGCCAGGACGACCTGGCAAAGCAGTTTCGTGACGTACTCACCGATTTCAAACCGAATTATTGAGGGCAACGGATGCGTAAATTCAAATTCCCCGCGTTTGACGTGACCGGCATGTGGCTGGTTGGGTTGGGGTTCTGGTGCAATATGGTGGCCGGTTGCGTGTATTCGCTGCCGGAGTTTGCCTGGGGGCTGGCAAAGGTGCTGGCCGTGGGTCTGGTACTGATTGGCGGCTACCGCATTCTGGATGCGATAGCGACCCGCGTAGCAGATGAGCGTCTGGCGCCAGAAAAAGACGCCTACCGGGCGCAACACGGCATCACTCACCCGGAAAGCGAACTTGGCGTGCAGGATGACGCGCCGCAGGAGGACAAGCATGCATCGACACATTAATGTTGTTTTGAATACCGCATTGCTGGTTGCGTTGTCGATGAGCGGCGTCACTGTGGCCATGGCCGCGTCGTCAACGCGCGACGAAATTGCCCGCCTGCAGCAGCATGCGCCGCAACATTCAGCAGGTGAAACGGGCTCACGCGCCACGCCTGCTGCGCCAGCCCGCATCATGACACTGAGTAACGGCACGCGCGTCAACCTGGCCGACTGGACGGTGGTGCTGTTCATGCAGGGGCATTGCAGCTTCTGCCAGAAGTTCGATCCACTCATCAAGGCCATGTCGGCACAGCACGGCTTCCCGCTGTTTGTGTACACCTTTGACGGGCAGGGTGACCAGACGTTTCCGGAGGCTATTCCGGCTCCGCCTGACGTGATGCGCACCTTCTTCCCCGGCCTGCCGGTGGCGTCGCCGACCACGTTTTTGGTGAATGTACACACACTGGCCACCTATCCCATCATTCAGGGTGCGGCCGATGAAGCCGCCTTTATGGCGCGGCTGGATACGGTGCTGAAGGACGCGACTCAAAAAGGAGTGACCCCATGAATACGTTCGAAAAACGTCAAAAAGTCGCGGATCGGAAGTTTGTTGATCGGGTGTGCTACGTGCTGATGGTGGTGGGCGGTGTGTGCGTGATGAGCGCCGTTGTCATTCGCCTGTTGTGGATGAAAATCTTTGATATTGCTTTCAGTGGCAAAGCGTTACAGGCGATGGATGTGAACTATCAGGTGACCAAGGCCCTGGTGAATTTTGCCATGTATAACATCCCGCTGACGTTGGGGATTTTCGGTGGTATCTGCCTGTTCGCTGCGATCGTCATGCCGGTCATTCATCTCATGGGGGAGTGGCTGGATGGGTGCTGGCGCAAGCTATTGTCACTGCGGAGGGCGAAACATGCACGTTAAGTTACGCGCCCTGCTTGTCGGCGTGGGGTTTGGGCTGTTTGTCGGCGCCGTCTCGGCCGACATGAACGGCGACATGAACCACTTTTTCGACAAGCTGGGGTTTGATTCCAACACCACCACGCCGGGTGTGTGGCAGGGACAGGCCGCGGGCTATGCGTCCGGCGGCTCCCTCTATGCCCGTACCGGCGTGCGTCAGGTGCAACTGGTATCGATGACGTTGCCGGATATCAACGCCGGCTGTGGGGGCATTGATGCCTATCTCGGCTCGTTCAGCTTTATCAACGGCGAACAGCTGCAGCGTTTCGTCAAGCAAATCATGTCGAACTCCGCCGGTTACTTCTTCGACCTGGCGCTGCAGACCACGGTACCGGAACTGAAAGATGCCAAGGACTTCATCCAGAAGATGGCCTCCGACGTCAACAGCATGAACATGAGCAGCTGCCAGGCAGCGCAGGGTATCGTGGGCGGGCTGTTCCCGCGCACGCAGGTCTACCAGAGCAAAATCTGCCAGGACATTGCCGGCCAATCAAACATCTTTGCCGACTGGGCGGCGTCTCGGCAAGGGTGTGGTGTCGGGGGCAAAATGGACTCCGTCCTGGACAAGGCGGGCGAAAAGGACAAGGAGCGGATTTCGAAGAACATCAACATCATGTGGGACGCGCTGTCCAAAAATCACATGTTCAGCGGCAACAAGGAGCTGAAGGAGTTCGTGATGACACTCACTGGCTCCCTGGTGTTCGGCCCCAACGGTGAAATTACCCCGCTGGCACCGAAAACCACTGACCAAAGTATTCTCCATGCGTTAATGGACGGGGGTACGGCGCGTATCTACCACTGCAATGACAGCGACAAGTGTCTGAAGGTGGTGGCGGACAGCCCCGTCACCATCAGCCCGGAGCGGGCGCTCAAGGGACAAATCCTCGAGATGCTCATCAGCATCAAGAGCAAGGCACGCGACGACGCACCACTGACTGAAAAGGAAAAGGGGCTGATATCCAGCACCCATGTGCCGCTGTTGACCTACCTGGTCGATCCGATGATGCTGAACGTCGACAACTCGCTGGTCTACAGCCTGTCGGACTACATCGGCTACGACATCATGTTGCAGTACCTGCAGGAACTGATGAGCGGCGCCCGCGCCATGCTGGCGGTGGGCAACTACCCGCAGTCGACGGTCGACGTGATTAATCACAACTTCACGCAGGCCAACCAGTTACTGGCCGCAGAACAGTCGCGGGTGCAGACCCAGACCGATGCACTGCTGGTCGTTGACCAGCAGATGCGGGTCATGCGCCAGCAAGTCTCGGCCCGCATGCTGACCCGCTATCAGGACAACTACCGTTTCGGGGGAGGTCAATAATGGCCGTGGCTGAGATGTATGTCATCGGTGGCGGTGACTGGATGCGCGAGACCCTCAATGCGGTGGCGGCCTTCATGCAAACCGACGGCTGGGCCTGGATACGGCGGGTGGGTATTCTGGCGGGGGTGTATGTGCTGATGGTGCAGTGGATACGCACCCACGACTTTATTCGCGTGCTGACCTGGGTGTTTGTGCTGATTGGCGTCGGCGTGGCGCTGACCAAAGGCCCGCGGGTGCAGGTCATCGACAATACCAATCCTCGTGATGTGTACGTGGTCGACAACGTGCCGCTGGGCATCACCTTCCCGGCCACCCTGTTCACCCAGTTCGGTACCGTGATGGTACAGGGCTACGAGAAGGTCTTCAGCCAGCCGGATGTGGCCACGTACAGCCGCACCGGCATGCTGTTCGGCGCCGCTTTGGTGGCGCGCAGCACCGACTTTACCGCGCAGAACCCGGAGCTGACCGACCTGTTTGCCGATTACGTACAAAACTGCGTGATTGGCGACATCCTGCTCAACCGCAAATACAGCCTTAATGAGCTGATGAACTCGCCCGACCCCTACACGCTGATATTTCGCAAACCCAGCCCGCTGCGCGGCCTGTTCAGCCGTGACGGCAAGTTCATGACCTGCGAACAGGCCGCAGAGCCACTCAAAAAGATGCTGGGCCTGGAAGGCCAAACGGGCAGCAAGACCTGGCACTACTATGCCCGTCAGCTGTTCGGCGGCAAACCGGATGCGGATTTACTGTTTGGTCAACTGCTCGGAAACAGCTACCAATACTTCTATCAGAACAAGAACGCCGCCTCCGACATCATCAAGCAGAACGTGGTGATGAACGGCCTGCGCAGCGGGATATTGAGCTACGCCTCGCGCAGCAACGACACGGCCGGCATGCTCAACATTGCCACCACGTCCGCGCTGGAGAAACAGCGACTGTCGCAGGCGACGGTCGGTCAGGTGGCGATGCGCATGCTGCCGACGCTGCATGTGGTGATGATGGGCATTTTGATGGGTGTGTTCCCGATGATTATTCTGGTGGGGATGGTCAATCAGGGGTGGCAGGTGTTCAAGGGCTACGTGTTTGCCTGGCTGTGGTTGATGAGCTGGCCGCTGCTGTACGCCATTCTCAACAGCGCCATGACGTTCCATGCCCGCAAGATGGGGGCACCGGTGGTGCTTAGCAACCTGTCGGTGGTGCAGCTGAACTACTCCGACATTGCCACCACGGCCGGCTATATCTCGATGTTCATTCCGTTCATCTCCTGGTACATCGCCATCGGTCTGGGCAATGCCCTCAACAGCATCGGGCACTCGTTCAACAATGCGCTGTCTGGCGCAAGCTCAGCGGCAGCAAGCACTACGGCGGACGCCAACTACAGCTTTAACAACATGCAGTCCGATAACGTGAGCGGCAACACCTGGAACACCAACAGTGATATACGCACGGGTCAGATGACGAAGCAACTGGGCACCGGCGGCACGCAGACCCAGACCGCCGACGGCAGCCAGGTGTTCGATGCCACCGGCTCAACATCGCGCATTCCGGTGGATATTGGCGTGACGCGCCAGATTGCGACGGCGCAACAGCAGATGGCCCGGGAGTCGGAAAGCCAGGCACAAACCGCGATGCAGGGCTTCAACAACAACATCTCCAGTGCCTGGACGCAGCTGTCGCAGTTCACCGGTCAGCGTGGCAGCAGCGATACGATGACCCAGGGCGCCGATACGGCGCAGAACAGCCAGGCCAGCATAGCGGCACACAAGATGGCCAGCGCGGCAGAAACTTATGCCAACAACAATAACGTCACGAAGGAGCAGGCGACGCAGGAGCTGGCTTCGAGGGCGGTCACTGATACTGCTGGGTTCCATGTTAAGGGGGGGGTGTCAACAAGCGCTGGATTCAAAGTTTTGGGGACTGGGGCAACCGCCGAAGGATATATGGGTGTGAGTTACGATAAAACTGGCAATGACACGGATGCACATTCAGCCAGTAGTGGCACTCGCGGTAGCCAGGATGCACGACACGATAAGAATGCTCAGGCCGCTGCCGACTTCAAAGAAGGGATGGACTATCTGACCAGCCAACGTACGAGTCAGTCCGGCGGGCATACCGACAACAACGCCGACTCGCGCATCGATCAGCTATCCGCGTCTCTATCTGGCGCCAAGAGCAGCTATGAACAGTACAGCAGTGCACATACCCGCAGTCATGAGCTGTCCGAACAGGCGTCGCGCACCGAAAGCCTTAGCGGCGATATGCGTGAGAACCTGAGCCAGCAGTTCGCACAGTATGTGATGCAACGTTCGCCAGACGATGCCGGCAACATTTTAACCGGGCACTCGTCGGAAGCAGCATCGACAAGACAGCAGCTGGCACGCGAATTTGTACGTGATCAGGTGGCACCGCAGGTGGATACGCAATACCAGGCCAGCCGAGAAGGGCTCGGTGCCTCGATGGGGTCCGTCAGTGGCGGTGGCGGTTCCGGCGATGTTAATGCCGACCATCAACGTCATCAGGGCGAGATTGAAGCTAGAACGGCGACAGCAGGGATCAAGAGTGACGTGGGCGATCAGGTTAAAGGCATGGTTGACAGCAATCATGCACAGCAGCAACAGACGCAAAGTCAGATCTCGTCACAGCAGCAACAGATAAGCAACCAAAGGGATACGCTGCAGGAAGGTCATGCAACCGCTAAGTCTCAGCAGAATGAAACCTATACGGATGAAAAGAAACAACAAGGTGCAGCCCCTGGGGCTGGATCACAAGATGATCTGACGCGGCGGGCAGTGGAAATGCAAAACAAATTTAACAAAGAGCGGGGCGGAAAATAATGGTTACTCATATGACAATCAAAAGCGAGGCCGCACAACTGCGAGAGTTGATGGGCGAACATCTAGAAATACCGTCATTTTTTTTATGCGTAAGGCCTGCATTGCTATTGGAACTGTGGATGATCTTGTGTCCACTAACCAGTTTTTGGCTAGCAGGTCAACGCGAGTCGGAACTATTAAGCGCAACGGGACCAAGTGCATTTCTCGGGATTCTCCTATCAGTCAGTATCGTCAACGGAAGGAGTTTGTATTTATCTCTACCCTCTCATTTTAGAGAAAGCTCGAAGGTGTTGGCGCTTATAAGAAAGAAAGTAGAAACGTACGCAAGAACCTTTGCTGTTTTGGTACTGATACTTTCGCTTCTGGCGGCTAACAGTGCGCTTGGCTCTATGGCTTATATTATACCGCTGGTTTTTTGCACGGTTATGTTGGTTTTCATTTTCAATATGGACATTGGCCGCTACCGTTTGTCGGCCTTCACCTCTGCGATGGAACTGCTTAAATCCCGCAAACAAGGAGGTGAGTAAGGTGGCCAAGCCTCACGCAAAAAACCATACCACCACACTGCGGCTCGATGACTGTGGTTTGGTTCGTCTGCAGCGCATGGTGGCTGAGAACCCTCTTTACAGCAACGCGCGGGTGATGCGCGGTGCCTTGTTGGCACTGAGTCGGCTGTCTGACACCGAGCGCCTGGACTGCATCATGACGGCAGCGCAGGGAGGTGTCGATGAGTTTTAACGCCAAGGACATGACCCAGGGCGGGCAGATTGCTTTCATGCGCCTGCGCATGTTCGCCCAGATTGGCAACCTGATTTTCTATTGCCTGTTCATCGCCTTCTTCCTGGTGGCCGTCAGCGTCATGATGTGGCGCGTGTCGATGCAGAACCTCACCAACGGCATGATTTACTGGTGGGTGCGTATGCTCGAGAGCTGGCCCAGCGTGGCCCCGTCCGAGTCTGTTTACCATCTGGATTACTACGGCCGGGAGCTGGTCTACACCGGCAAGCAGGTGCTGGTCGACCGCTATGTGGTGTATTGCGGGCAGTTGGTCTGGCGTGAGGCCCTGTTTGCCAGCGGTGTTGCACTGGCCGCCTGCGTGGTCGGCGGTATTGTGGCCATTTGGGTGCTGGGGCGCCAGGGCAAGCAACAGAGTCAGGACGAAGTCACCGGCGGGCGTACCCTGACCGACAATCCCGCCGTGGTGGCTAAAATGCTCAAAAGCGACCACAAGGTCTCAGACATCCGTATCGACAAGCTGCCGCTGGTGAAAAACTCTGAGACCAAGAACATTCTCCTGCAGGGCAGTGTCGGCACCGGCAAGTCGGTCACCATGCGCAAGCTGATGGACCATGCCCGGGCGCGAGGCGACATGGTCATCGTGTTCGACAAGAACTGTGATTTCATCACGGACTACTTTGATGCCAAAATTGACAAGGTGCTCAACCCCCTCGATGCCCGCTGTGTAGCCTGGGATTTGTGGTCTGAGTGCATCACCTTGCCGGATTTCGAGAATATCGCCGATATCCTTATTCCCATGGGCAGCAATGAAGACCCCTTCTGGCAGGGCTCTGCCCGTACCATTTTCGTTGAGGCGGCCTATCGTATGCGCAATGACGAAGACCGCAGCTACGCCAAACTGCTTAATACGCTGCTGTCTATCGACTTGCCCCGGTTGCGTGCCTACCTGGAAGGGACGCCGGCGTCGAACCTGGTGGACGGCAAAATCGAGAAGACCGCCATCTCCATCCGCAGCGTGCTGACCAACTATGCCAAAGCCATTCGCTACCTGCAGGGTATCGAAGCCCAGGGAACGGTGTTCACCATTCGTGACTGGATGCGGGGCGTGCGTGACGGTGAAAAGAACGGCTGGTTGTTCCTGACGTCCGACGAAACCAGCCACAAGGCCCTCAAGCCGCTCATCTCCATGTGGCTGTCGATTGCCTCCCACAGTTTGCTGTCGATGGGCGTAAACCTTGACCGTCGGGTGTGGATTTTTGCCGACGAACTCCCGACGCTGCACAAGCTGCCTGATTTGGTCACCATCATTCCGGAGGCGCGCAAGTTTGGTGGCTGCTTCGTGTTGGGGTTCCAGTCGTATGCGCAGCTTGAAGATATTTACGGGGTCAAGTCGGCCGCCGCGCTTAACCAGGTGCTTAACACCCGCTTTTTCTTCCGGTCGCCCGACCGGGTGTCGGCGGAGTTCGCCGCTGGCGAAATTGGCGAAAAAGAACACAAAAAAGCCTCAGAACAGTATTCCTACGGTGCCGACCCGGTCAGGGATGGGGTGTCGCTGGGCAAAGACATGGAACGCTTCGGGCTGGTGAGCTACAGCGATATCCAGACGCTGCCCGACCTGTGTTGTTACGTCACGCTACCCGGCCCCTACCCGGTGGTCAAAATGAAACTCAAATACCAAAAGCGCAACAAGGTGGCGCAATCCTTTATCGAGCGCGAGTTCGATTTGGGCGCGGAGGCTCGACTGGATACGGCGCTGGCCACGCGGGATAAAATCATGGGCAATCTGGGTGCGCTCTTTGTTCCCGCGGCGGCTTCCGCTGAGGTTACCGGCGGTGCGAGCGATGTTATCACTGTGGCAACAGAGCGCAGCGGTACGGCTCAAGATACGGCTAACGGCCCAGAGGGCGGTGGTGAGGGGGGACTGCGCCCCGACACCGTGGCGCCTGAACAGACTGTGCCGGCGAATGGCAAGTCGACGCCCCCCGCGTCCACTGCTGCCACGGCCCCCGCGGGCGGGCGAGAAGACGAATTGCTGCCCAAACCTCCCCCGAAAAAAGCCGATGCCGAACGCGGCGATCTGCCGCCGGGCATCGATGCCGAGGGGGAAATCGTGGACGTTGCGCAGTACGAAGCCTGGCAGGCCGAGCAGGACGGGGTGAGTCAGCAATCCCTACAGCGGCGGGAAGAGGTCAATATCAATATTGACCGGCATCGGCGCGAGCTGAACGAAGTGAGCAGGGATGAGGTGGGAGATAACGAACCCTGGGAGGATCTGCACCGATGATGAGCATTGGCCAGGTTGGACCCGCCGGCAAGGCTGGCGACAATATCCATACGATAAGCAGCTACGAACAGGAGATTTTGTAATGGAATTTCGAACTATTACTCGGGCTGCTGAAGCTGCCGCACATTATTTTGATGACAGTAAAGATGGTTTGCTGAATTTATTGGGCGTACGGCGGCGGGTTTGGATTAATCGAAGAATTGATTGGCTGGATTTACATCTGGGTGAGAGTGCAGATGAAAAAAGGCTCATAAATATACTCGAAGGTGAATTTACCGCTGAGGATGTAGGGGCAGGTGAGGATATTAAAAAAGGAAAGTACATCCTTGGCTATGAGCTAACATTCACCGCCCCAAAAAGTGTGTCCATCATGGCGTTAGTTGGGAGTGATTTTCGCTTGTTCGACGCGCACAACAATGCGATTGATAGCGTTTTAGATGAGATGGCCAAATTGATGGCGCTTTTGGTTAAGCCGCCGGTTGACCATTCTATTCAGCGAAAGTTTTCTATCATTGGTGCTGTGATTAACCATGATACTTCACCGGAGCTGGATCCTGATTTACATACTCATGTCGTAATACCCAATATCGGTATGCTTGACAATGAGCCGGTATTTTTATCAACAGAGCGCCTTGACTTTATTAATGACGTAAGACCTTTGCTGCCCGTTTTGTCTGAAATGTATTTCACTGTGCTGAAAAATAGCGTGGAGTTGATGGGGTATCGCACGAAAGATATTAACGAAGACCAGGGAGGCCAATGAAATGATAGAAATTCACCGTGCTGGCCCAAGCGTGGAAAGTCGAGATTGTATTATGCAGTTAACACCAATCTTCTATGCGCAATCCGTCAACACGCTCAAATTCTCGCGTGTTGTTGGTCACGACAATCAACCCCTGGCTGCGGGCGTGGCCGGCGATCATCAGGTCAAAGGGACCGATAGGAAGACCTTGCCGGCTCAATTCGGCCCGAATTTGACCGCTGTGGGCGGCAGCTGCGGCATCGTAGTTCAGAACGTCGAGACGCGCGATAAACCCCTCGAGCACCGCAAGGTTACGTTCCGGCGCCTGGCTCTTTTCCGCGCCGTAAATCAGTTCCATCAACGTGACCGAGCTGATGCACAGGCGAGAGGTATTCAGGTTGAAACGCTCCCTGACGTGTGTGGGTTTGTTCTTGATGGTGAAAATGCACGTGTTGGTGTCCAGCAGGTACTTCAACATCAGAACGCCTCCCGCTCTTGCATCGGGGGTTGGTCGCGCGCCGTCATGAAATCGGCGCTGATATCCTCACCCTCGAACCAGCTGTCCCAACCCTCACCGGCGGGCGTGATGATGCGGGTACGACCAACGGCAATGACCTCCACACGTTTGACGTCTTCAGGCAGTGCCACCGCTTTCGGCAGACGAACGGCCTGGCTGCGATTACTGAGAAAAACGGTTGTTTCCATGACATACCTCCAAGCTTGGATATACCAGTTGTATATCCATTGTGGTGATTGGTGTGGGATATGTCAATGGGATATGCCTTTTGCCGGTGGGACTCGGGTTGTTGGGGGGAATTACACATGATGAGCATTGGCCAGGTTGGACCCGCCGGCAAGGCCGGCGACTATTACACCCATCAGGACAACTATTACGTGCTGGGCAGCATGGATGAGCGCTGGGTAGGTCAGGGTGCGGAGGCCCTGGGCCTGACCGGCAAGGTGGATGTGAAGGATTTCGTGGCGGTACTGGAAGGCAAACTGCCGGATGGCAGCGATTTGACCCGCATGGTCGGTGGCGAGAACAAACATCGTCCTGGCTATGACCTGACGTTCTCGGCGCCCAAAAGCGTCTCCATCATGGCGATGCTGGGCGGCGACAAACGCCTTATCGCCGCGCATAACCATGCGGTAGAGGTGGCTGTGCGTGAGATAGAGAAAATGGCCTCGACGCGGGTGATGGAAGGCGGCGTTTCCGAAACCAAACTGACCGGCAACCTGGTGGTGGCCCTCTTTAACCACGATACGTCCCGTGACCTTGACCCGCAACTGCACACCCATGCGGTGGTGGCCAACGTCACGCAGCATGACGGCAAGTGGCAGACCCTCTCCAGCGATACGGTCGGCAAGACCGGCTTTATCGAGAACGTGTATGCCAACCAGGTGGCGGGCGGCCAGATATACCGCCATATCCTGCAGCGTGAAGTCGAAGCGATGGGATACGAGACCGAAACTACCGGGCCACATGGTATGTGGGAGTTCAAAAGCACGGAGGCGGTAAGGGAGCCGTTCTCCAAGCGCAGCCATGCCATCGACGCCGCTGCCGGCCCCGATGCCTCACTCAAATCACGCGACATGGCCACGCTGGATACGCGCAAGGCCAAGGTCACGCCCGACCAGGCCGAGTTGTTTGTCGCCTGGATGCAGGAAATGAAGGCCACCGATTTTGACCCCAAATCGTATCAGGCCGAGGCGCAGTCTCGCACGATGGTGACGCCATCCCCGACCCCGCTGGAAGCGGGGGGCGATACCCTTGTCGACCAGGCGGTGGGGCAAGCCATTTCGGCGCTCTCTGACCGTCAGGTCAACTTCACCCACAACCAGGTGGCCAACAAGGCGATCAGCTACCTCTCCGGTGAACCGGGCATGCTGGATGCGGTGCGTGACGGTATCGACCGCGCCATCGAACGTGAACAGCTTATTCCGCTCGACAAGGAGAAGGGCGTGTTCACCTCCGATATTCATCTGCTCGATGAACTGAGCGTGGCGCAGCTGAGCCGCACCCACTTTGACGAGAGCGCGGTGGTCATCGGCGTACCGCGACCTGACCCGCGTACCGGCAGCCTGCCGGCCTACAGCGATGCCGTGCAGCAGTTGGCGCAACACGCGCCGGCGATGGCGGTGTTGTCGGGGATAGGGGGGGCATCGGTTAACCGTTCCCGCGTGGCGGAAGTGGTGGCGCTTGCGCGCGAGCAGGGCCGCGACGCCACCGTGCTGACCGTTGACCGGCAGTCACAGCAGTATCTGCAGCAAAGCGCCCATCTCGATGAAGGCCGCGTGTTGACGCGCGCCGCGCTCGGCAGCGAGGCGCTGTTCGCGCCGAACAGCACGCTGGTCGTTGACCAGGCGGAGAAACTGACGCTGAAAGAGACCGTCACCCTGCTGGATGGCGCGGTGCGTAACAACGTCCAGCTGGTGCTGATGGATACCGAGAAGCGCAAGGGGACGGGCAATGCGCTCTCCGTCATGAAGGAGGCCGGTGTACCGCGCTATCAGTTCAGTGGCCGTCAGGCGGTGCCGGCGGAGGTGGTGAGTGAACCCGACAAGGCGCAGCGTTTCGGTCAGTTGGCCAAAGACGTGGTGCAGGCGCTGGCCGAGGACCGGCCGGCGGTTGCGCAGGTTAACGGCCCGGCCGACCAGCGGATGCTGACGGCGATGATCCGAGATGAGTTAAAAGAAACCGGGTTGCTGGGGCGTGAAGAGACCCACGTGGCCACGCTGACACCGGTGTGGCTGGACAGCAAAAATCGGGGCGCCATCGATACCTACCGGGAAGGCATGGTGATGGAGCGCTGGGATGTAGACAGCAAGCAGCGCGAACGGTTCGTCATTGACCGTGTGGGTGCGCAGACCCGTAACCTGGTCTTGAGGTCGGCTGCCGGTGAAAAACAGACATTGGCGGTGCGGGAGCTGGACAAGGACTGGTCACTGTTTCGCCCCGGCACCCTAGCGGTCGCCGAAGGCGAGCAGCTACGTGTGTTAGGCCAGGAGGGGCGTGGCAAGGACGCGCTGAAAGCCGGCACCGAATTGACGGTATTGCGTGCCGGTCACGGTGAACTGCAGGTGAAGGTGGCTGGCGAGCGGGATGCCGCGCAGAAGGTTGAGGCACAGACGCTCGCGGTCGGCAGCGACGTTTTCAGCGCCGTCAAAGTCGCGCCGGCGTACGTGGAAAGCCTCGGCGCGTCGGTGAGCAGTACATCGGCGGTCTATGCCGCAGTGAAGAAAAACGAGCTTAACAGCGCCACGCTGAGTGGTATCGCCCGCAGCGGCGGGCACATCACCCTCTATTCAGCCCTCGATGCGCGCAAGACGCAGGAGAAGGTTGCCCAGCACCCGGCGTACCGCCTGGCGGGTGAGCAGGTCAAACAACTGGCCGGCGAAGAGGGGCTTGATGCCGCGATCGCCGGGCAGAAATCATCCCTGTTTACCCCGGAACAGCAGGCCATTCATTTGGCCATTCCGACGCTGGAAGGGGATAACGTCGCGTTTGCCCAGGCCAAACTGCTGGCCGGCAGCCTGAGCTTCGCGGCCAAAGGCGTGTCGATAGACGCTATTCAGACGGAAATCGATGCGCAGGTCAAACGTGGGGAGCTGCTCAAGGTCGATGTGGCGCCCGGCGTCGGGGCGGATTTGCTGGTCTCGCGTGCCAGCTTCGAGGCGGAGAAAAGCATTATCCGGCTGATCGCCGACGGCAAAGACAGTATGCCGGCGCTGATGAGCGAAGCGGCGAGAAATCAACTGGCGTCAAGTCAGCGGTCGCTCACACAGGGGCAGAAAGAGAGTGTCGGCCTTATTATCAGCACGACCGATCAGTTTGTGGCCATCCAGGGCTATGCCGGTGTGGGGAAAACGACGCAATTCAAAGCCGTTCTGGCAGGGATAGACCAGTTACCTGAAAGCGAGCGGCCACGCGTGGTCGGGCTGGCGCCGACGCACCGCGCGGTGGGGGAAATGCAGGCCGCCGGCGTCGACGCCCAAACCCTGGCGTCGTTCCTGCACGATGAAGGAATGAAAGTCGCCGGCGGCGAGAAACCGGACTACCGCAACACGCTGTTTGTGGTGGACGAGAGTTCGATGGTCGGCAACAGCGACATGGCGCGCGCCTACGCGCTGATTGCCGAGGGCAACGGCCGCGCGGTCATGAGCGGTGACGAAGCGCAGCTGCAGCCCATCGCGCCGGGGACACCGTTCCGGTTAGCACAGGGACGCAGCGCTATCGATATGGCGGTCATGAAAGAGATTGTGCGCCAGACCCCCGAGCTGAAGCCAGCGGTGTACAAGATAATTGATAACGATGTGCCCGGCGCGCTGGACGTGGTACGCGCGGTGGCGCCGGCCAACGTGCCCCGGCAAGCCAATGCCTGGGTGCCGGCCCAGTCGGTGATGGAACTTGCGGTAGATATTGCAGATATTCATGACGCGATTGTCAGCGATTATATGGGCCGTACAGAGGCTGCCCGACGGGATACGTTGATCATCACCCACCTCAATGCCGATCGGCACATCATCAATGCCCACATTCACGGCGAACGTAAAGCCGCGGGTGAGCTGAAGGGCGATGCCGTCTCTTTGCCTGTTCTGGAAACCGCCAATATTCGCGATGGCGAGCTGCGCAAGCTGGACACCTGGGCGCGTAACCGGGGCGCCGTCGTCCTGCTGGATAACACCTACTACCGGATGGCCGCTATCGACAGTCAGTCCCGTACCGTCAGCCTGCAGGACAGTGAAGGTAATACCCGGCAGTTTTCCCCGTCCAACGCGGTGCGCGAAGGAGTGACGCTGTACAACCCACGCACCCTCGAGGTGAGTGTGGGCGACCGCATGCGCTTTTCCAAGTCTGACGTCGAACGCGGCCATGTGGCCAACAGCACCTGGACAGTGGAGAACATCAAAGGTGACGTTGTCACACTCAGCGACGGTCAACAGACCCGCACCGTTAATCCCCGCCTGCAGCAACACGACCGGCACGTCGATTTGGCCTATGCCATCACGGCGCACGGCGCGCAGGGGGCGAGTGAGCGCTATGCCATCACGCTGGAAGGCGTAGACGGCGGCCGCGAACAGATGGTGAACCGGGCCTCGGCGTATGTGGCGCTGTCGCGCGCCAAGGATCATGTGCAGGTGTACACCGATGACGAGGCCGGGTGGCTCAAGGCCATAGGGCAGGCCAAAGAGCGCACCACTGCCCACGATGCGGTACTGGGGATGACACCCGGCAGCCAACGAGCGGCGGAAAGTCTGTATCGCAAAGCCGCCCCATTGGCTGGCAATGCGCTGGGGCGTGCAGTATTACGACAAGCCGGACTGGTCGGTGACTCGCTGGCGCACTATGTATCACCCGGCAAGAAATACCCGCAACCCCATGCCATGTTGCCGATGTATGACGCCAACGGCAAACCGGCCGGTGCCTGGCTGGCGCCGCTGGCAGACATGCAGGGGAAAAGCGTGAGCGGATTGCCGACGCAGGGGCGTGTGCTCGGCAGTGACAACGCGCAGTTTGTGGCGCTGCAGGCAAGCCAAAATAATGAAACCCGCCTGGCGACTTCAATGGACGCCGGCATTCGGCTGGCTGCTCAACATCCTGACAGTGGCGTGGTGGTTCGCCTGCAGGGAGAGGGCGTCCCCTTTAATCCCCAGGCGATGACCGGCGGAAAAATATGGGTGAATGATGACACCCTCAAGGCCACCGCGTTGGGGAGTCTATCGTCCGACAGTGCCATCAAACTGCCGGAGACCCCGGAAGAGCGGCAACAACGTGAGCTGCAGGCGCAGGCCGACAAACTCGGCCGCGAGCCGGGTGCCCCCGACCCGCAACGGTTGGCCGGGCTTAATGATGAGCAACTGCGTGCACTGCTCATCCGCGGCGAACTGCGGGCGGAAGACGTGAAAGCGCACCTGCCGGACGCGGTGGTGCGGGACGTGCTGGGCCAGGATGCGGCCTTGCAACGCGATGCGGCCATCCGGCAGGTGGCGCGCGAACCGGCATCGACCCGTAGCCGGCTGCAGCAGGACGAACAGAATCTGGTGCGCGATGTGCATCCGGAGCGGGAACTTAGCAAAGAGAAAACCCTGGGCGGCGACTGACGCGCTGCGCTTGTCCAACCCCGGCCACACCCGGTGACAAGCCCCAGGTGTGCACGGCGTTATCAAAAGGAAAAACTGATGAACACAAGGAATACCGTATCAAAGGCGCAAAGCGTCTTGCTATCTCTCGCAGTTTTACTGTCCGGTGCCGCCACTCTCTGGGGTTATGTGCAGTGGGACGCGTTGACCGACATCGCCTTACCCTGGCGGAATGCGCTTCTCCCGCTGCCGATGCTGGTCTGGATGGGTATGACGAACTGGCTGAGTCGCACGAAAAAGGCGGCAGACCATGAATGAACGGTGGGGGCGGTTGACGACTCGCGGGCCTGGCGTGGCCGCCTTGATGCTCAGCGGCTGGCTGCTGGCGTTTCCGCTGGCGGCGGCGCCGCAGGTGGGGTTTTCGCCGGAAGGGTCGGCGCAGCAGCTGGTACTGAGCGTTATCGGCGAGGCGCAGCGCGATATTCGCCTGATGGGGTACGCCTTTACCTCGCCGGAAGTGGCGCGGGCGCTGGTTGCGGCGCACCGGCGCGGGGTAGGCGTCTGGGTGGTGGTCGATGCGAAGGCCAACCAGAACGGCGCCGGCCGGGCGGCACTGAACCTGCTGGCCAACGCCGGCGTGAACGTCAGGACGGTGAACGCTTATAAAATTTTGCACGACAAGGTGATCGTCGCGGATGGCGTGACGACCGAAACGGGCAGCTTCAATTTTAGCCGATCGGCACACCGCGCCAACTCGGAAAATGTGGTGGTGCTGCGCGAGATGCCAGAGATTGCCAAACAGTACCTGGTGCACTGGCAGTCACGTTGGGTGCGGGGCCAGGACTGGCAACCGAACTACTGAGGAAAGGAAAACCCGATGGCGATGTTCGATCCGCAGAGCGGAAAACTGCGACAGGTACGTGAAGTAGTCCGCTTCACCCCGCTACAGCAGGACGTGTTGAAATTTTTGGCGCTGGTGCTGATGGTGTTTGACCATGCCAATCGGGCGCTGGGGTTGCATGAGTCGGCATTGTTTCTGCTGGGGCGCGGCGCTTTCCCGCTGTTTGCGCTGATGTGGGGCTATAACCTGGCGAAAAAGCCGGTCGTGCAGGCACCGGCGACGCGGCTGTGGTTGTGGGCGATTCTTGCCCAGCCGGGATACGCCCTGGTGATGCGCCATGACGGACTGGCTTTCACCGATCCGAACATCCTGTTCCTGTTCGCGGTGGTGACGCAGGCATTGGCGCTGATGCACCTGCCGGTCAGGAAGGGTTACCCCAGCATGGGCATGGCGGGCGCCCTGCTGCTGGTGTTGTGGAGTGTTTACGGTGCCACACCCGGCACCTATGGCACGGAGGGCACCCTGCTGTTGCTGGCGAGCTACGGGCTGTGTGTCAGCCTGCCGGCCTACGTGACCCACGACTGGCCGGTGCGGGGGCTGTCCATCGTGGCCTGGCCGCTGTTGACATTGGCCCTCAATGCCGGACTGGGCCTCACGATGATGCTCGCCGGTCTGTTGCTGCCAACAGGGCTGATATTGGGCTCGTTGCCGCTGGCGCAGAGCCACCTGGTTGTCAACGGCCGACGTCTGCTGCCGAGAGGATTTTTTTTACAGGCGTATGTGGCACATCTGCTGGTGTTGGGGCTGGCCGGGTGGTGGCTGGCATGAGTACAGGGTTACCGTCCCGGCACGCGTTGCCCGACTATTTGCCGGTCGACGCCTTGGCACAGGCGCTTGAAGCGCGGGGGCTGTGGCGGCGGGCGGCCACCCGCTGGCAGCACCTGCTGCTGCTGGCGACAGACAACCGGCAGGCCGAGGCCATCGTGCAGCGGCAGCGTTATTGCCTGCAGCAGGTCCCCAGGCGGCGACAGACGGTCAGTGATGGCACCGCACCTGCGGGGGACGGCATGACGGTGATGGGGCTGACGAACGAACCTGACCTATGGCGGACGGCGTAGCGAGAGGATATGACGAGGGAAAATGTGATGACAAAACGAAAACCCCACACGGCAGAAGACCTGGACGACTACCAGCGCACGGTGCTGGCCGGGCGGATAGCGCGGCGCGAATTTGAGGCGGGATTTCGTTATTCGAAGCCTCAGCATCACGCGGTACTGCTGGAATACCTGTGCGAATTGAATGCCACACCGTCAGCGCCGAAGCGCACGCGACAGGTCAAAGAAAGTTTGTCGTCGTCAGACGAATACCGCTGGCAACGCCCTGAACCCTTTAGGCGAAGGTGTTGATGTCAACATGGCCTTTTCATGTACTGCCAGATTAGAGCCTTGACTGATACTCACATGGTTAGTTTGGTTGGGGATGTGTGTCGAGAACTGTCAATGCTTATGCGCCAACATGAGCCACAGATCACGATCATTTACTGCTAACGGTCAGAAATTATAGTAATCTCTGTTTTATCGATCCTTTTTTGATCCTTGGGGAGGCAGAGATGTCACAGGTCGTAAATGCAGTTACTTCCTCATCGAAAACGAAACGCCCTTATCGTAAGGGGAATCCATTGAGTGCTGCTGAGCGGCAACAGGTTTCTCTGGAACGAAAAAAAAACACACATAAAGAATTGCGTGTTTTTGTTAGGGACTCGCTGAAACACCAGCTTCAAAGCATGTGTAAGCGGGAAGGTATCACACAAGGTGAAATGATTGAGCGGTTGATTGAAATGGAGTCAACGCGACACATTTAGAATGCAACAACATCACATTCTTGATAGTTGTTGAAGTGAGTGCTAGATTACTGATCGTTTGAAGTATTTTTGGGTTGGCCACGCCAGCAAGGTGGCTGGGACAGAAGACGTCGAGGAAGTTCTCCGGATTCTGAAAAGCAAAAACCCCGATAATCTCCTCAACTTTGGCGAGTGCAGAGATTACCGGGGCCCACTTAAAACTGTATAGAAGCTGTTGCTCTATGCAGGGAGTATAGAATTGTGCTAAAAAAAATTCAACTCCTTCTGTGCAACATAAGCACAGGCAGGCTTGGTTAGTTACTACGCGGCTCAGGTTCACCCGGAAACCCTCCGTTCTTCTCGGCGGGGTGAAGCCAATGCAATCCGTAAGGGTGTGTCCAAAATCCATCGACGCTATCAGCCTGGGCTGAAATGTGCCATTCCTCGCGGGATGGCCTCGAAGGTCGTTGCACGCGTCAGCAGCCATAACTGGCATCGTAACCCCGACCTCGTCGAGCTGCGTCGCAACGGCTATGTCCCTTACACGAAACGCAACGATCGGCATTATGTTCCCAAACCGATGCGCGTACATGCGCGTTCTGAAGCCTGTGAGGCCTTGACGGCTCTCAGCCAGGTCATGGCCGCAAACTGCGACTACAATCCGGACAGCGACTATCCGTTTGAGATTATGGCGCCCATGGAGCAGCTTGCTCACTACATGGGGGTGCTGCACGTGTACGAGAACGGCCGCAAAGCATACGACGTCGCGCTGAATGCATTATCGGTCATGGAGCAGCTGCAGTACGCCATTGTGCTGCACGATAAAGACACCGATTCTGGACAGAACAAACCACTACGCATCTGGCTCAGCGAAAAATTCTTCACGTCGCGCGGGATCGCCGTCGACGAAATTCGCCAGTGGCTCGGTCAGTTCCGTACCTGGGCCATTAAAAATGGGCTAACAGAGACACTACGCACCAAATATGAGCGGCATCTGCTGCGCATCGAGCACATCGGTATTGATCTCAAAAACAGGCATTCGCTGCGCAACCGTCTTAAACAGATAAAACGGTGGGTCGTGAGCCCTGATCTTGCACGCGAGAAAGAACGTGCAGTTGGCCAGTTGGAAGACGC
>Ga0302347_1000734_pt1 | contig 46700 bp, 44 predicted proteins | sample PhyWR1_FD_202178 | JGI IMG/M metagenome (GOLD analysis project Ga0302347, IMG submission 202178) | Leaf surface microbial communities from wheat plants in UC Gill Tract Community Farm, Albany, California, United States - DLSL W.R1 (v2)... | ecosystem: Host-associated > Plants > Phyllosphere >... | reverse complement strand
CTTCGCTATTGCCGCCAAAACGCTTTAACACGTTGTCCCAGCCGGGAGGGGCGTAACCAATAGCGAAACGCGCAATAACGTCGTCGCTTAATCCGCGCTGGTTCAAATATTGACGCGCAGGCTCAGCGGCAGATTGCTTCAAAGACTGTTGGTAAAAAGAATTCAGGCCTTCCATCAACTGATACAGCGTTTGCCGTTGATGGCGCTCTATCTGTGTTGGACCGCTGCCCGCTTCATAAGGCACTTCAAGGTTATGCATCGCGGCCAGTTCTTCGACGGTTTCTACGAACTCAAGTTTGTCGTAGTTCATCAAAAAATCGACAGCGTTACCGTGTGCGCCACAGCCGAAGCAGTGGTAAAACTGTTTTTCACCATTTACGGTGAAAGAGGGGGTTTTTTCGTTATGGAACGGACAGCACGCGTGGTAGTTCTTGCCCTGTTTTTTTAGCTTTACCCGCGCGTCGATGAGATCGACGATGTCGGTTCTGGCCAACAGGTCATTGATGAAAACGCGTGGAATTCGTCCAGCCATAAGCCCCGTTTTTTACACGTCATCCTTCAAACTGTCTCTGCGTCGGCTACGTGCGTTCACCCCTGTCACTTACTTGTGTAAGCGCCCGGGATTTACACCTTTGCCGCCTTGATACAGTGCGAATAATTTTGTGTAAATGCAGATTCATAAACGAAAATAAGCCGCGCATTCCTTTCGGAAGCACGGCCTTACGACTACAACTCGGTCTGTCAATTGAGGGCGCAAACCCCCAACAGATTAGTACAGACGAGTGCGGCGTGCGTTTTCGCGAGCCAGTTTCTTCGCGTGACGTTTCACAGCAGAAGCTTTAGCGCGTTTACGTTCGGTAGTCGGTTTTTCATAGAACTCACGACGACGAACTTCCGCCAGAACACCTGCTTTCTCGCATGAACGCTTGAAGCGACGCAGTGCTACGTCGAACGGCTCGTTTTCACGTACTTTAATTACCGGCATGTAACTCTCACCTTTAATAAATTCGGTTTGCCGCTGGCATCAACGCCAGCTTATTTCAAAATGGTGCGGAATTTTACTGCAATTGCTGCTGCTTTGTAAAGCACCGGCGCGATTTTGAAAGGGACTTTTATAAGGAAAGGGAGTATACACGACCGATCTTCCTGGGGCGAACAAAGTTTTACCCCTTTTGCCAGTCAAACGACAGGCCCGATGGCTTGCCTTTCTCACCCCATTGACCTCGTTGTTCCTGCGCTACCGGGGAACCGCAGTGTCGGCGCTGCACTCCTGAGGGTATACATCACCTCGCAATCGACCTAAACTGCGCGGTATTGAAAAGAGGTAAAATTAGCCATGCGTGTACTGGGTATTGAAACATCCTGCGATGAAACCGGCATCGCCATTTACGACGACGAAAAAGGCCTGTTAGCCAACCAACTGTATAGTCAGGTGAAATTGCACGCTGATTACGGCGGAGTGGTGCCTGAACTGGCTTCTCGTGACCATGTGCGTAAAACGGTTCCGCTGATTCAGGCGGCGTTAAAAGAGTCGGGTTTAACCGCGAAAGATATCGATGCAGTCGCCTACACTGCCGGCCCTGGCCTGGTGGGTGCACTTTTGGTGGGCGCGACGATTGGACGCTCGCTGGCGTTTGCGTGGGATGTGCCTGCCATTCCGGTTCACCATATGGAAGGGCACCTTCTGGCGCCGATGCTCGAAGACAATCCCCCGGAATTTCCGTTTGTGGCGCTGCTGGTGTCTGGCGGTCATACCCAGCTTATCAGCGTGACGGGTATTGGCGAGTATGAACTGCTGGGCGAGTCCATCGATGATGCCGCCGGTGAAGCATTCGACAAAACCGCCAAACTGCTCGGCCTGGATTATCCTGGCGGCCCGATGCTTTCTAAACTGGCGTCGCAGGGTGTTGAAAAACGCTTTGTCTTCCCGCGCCCGATGACCGACCGTCCAGGGCTGGATTTCAGCTTCTCCGGCCTGAAAACCTTTGCCGCGAATACGATCCGCAATAACGAAAACGACGATCAGACCCGCGCTGATATCGCTCGCGCTTTTGAAGATGCCGTCGTGGATACGTTGATGATCAAGTGCAAACGCGCGCTGGATCAGACCGGCTTTAAGCGTCTGGTGATGGCGGGTGGCGTCAGCGCTAACCGCACGTTGCGGACCCGGCTGGCGGAGATGATGCAAAAACGTCGCGGGGAGGTGTTTTACGCGCGTCCGGAGTTTTGTACCGATAACGGTGCCATGATCGCCTATGCGGGTATGGTGCGCGTGAAAGGCGGTGCGACGGCCGATTTGAGCGTGTCAGTGCGTCCGCGCTGGCCGCTGGCGGAGCTGCCAGCAGCGTAACGGTTTTGCCCGGCGGCAATCCTGCTGGCCGGGCGATTCATTACACCTTCAACATTCCTTTGTCTTCCAAAAATCCAATAATCTTACTCAGACCGTCGCCAACTTTCAGATTGGTAAACGTCCACGGGCGTTCGCCGCGCATCCGGTTCGTATCCCGTTCCATGACCTCCAGCGATGCGCCCACGTAAGGTGCCAGATCGGTTTTATTGATCACCAGAAAATCGGATTTCGTGATCCCCGGCCCGCCTTTACGCGGGATCTTTTCGCCTTCCGCCACGTCGATGACGTAAATCGTCAGATCCGCCAGCTCCGGGCTAAACGTTGCGCTTAAGTTATCACCGCCGCTTTCGACAAAAATCAGATCCAAATTGCCGAACTTTTCGCTGAGCGCTTCGACAGCGGCGAGATTCATCGACGCATCTTCGCGAATCGCGGTATGCGGACAGCCACCCGTTTCCACTCCGACGATCCGATCCGGCTCCAGCGCGCCTGCTTCGGTCAGGATGCGCTGATCCTCTTTGGTGTAAATATCGTTGGTCACCACCGCCAGCTGGTATTGCTCACGCATTGCTTTGCACAGCGCTTCCAGCAGCGCGGTTTTGCCCGAACCCACCGGGCCGCCCACGCCAACGCGCAGGGGATGTTTATAATCAGCCATTGTGAAACCTCATGATCGGAATAACCGTGAATATTGTGTTTCGTGACGTGCCGACGCAATGGCTGAAAGCGGCGTTGCTGCGCCCAGTTCCTCATCGCCGCGTCGCCACGCGTGTTCAAGCCCAGCGGCAAAATGGTCGCTCAGCTCTATGATCAACTGCTGTGCAGCCTGTTGCCCGAATGGCACCAGTTTGACGCCCGCCATCACCGCGCTTTCGATCCAGCTATAGCCCAGGCTCAGCGCCAGTTCGTGTGCGTTAATTTCCCAGCGCACGCCCAGCCACGCCATCCCGCATAGCTGACTTTGCGCAAACAGCGGCAGCCATTCTTGCGGGCAGTCGGGTTCCCAGCTTTTAATCAGTCGGGTAAACGCGGCACCGCGATTGCGTTCTTCTTCGCGCAGCTCGCGCGTTTCGCGACAGGCCAGCAGATACGCAGTCCAGCGTTTGGCGCTCACCGCGTCGTTCTGCTCACAGGCGCGATACAGGCGGATGAACAGCGGCAAATCGACGCAGAAAAAACTCTGTTCCATCTGCTGGATCTGCCAGCGCTTAAATTCAGAGTGAGTCGTTATCCAGCCCGCTTCTACCGCCCACTCCAGCCCCTGTGACCAGGTGAACGAGCCCACCGGCAAACTGCTGCTGGAAAGCTGCATCAGGCGCAACTGCTGGCGGTTGTGTTCCATTTGGTTCCTAATGCGAATGCGCGTGAGAATGGCTGTGGGCGTCGCTGGTATAGGCTCCGGCTTCCGGTTCAAACGGCAGATGCGCGAAGGTGACGTCGAGATCAAACTTGCGCAGCATGTCGTCAAGGACGTGATCGTGGTGATAGCGCAGCTCGCCGGGCAGGATTTGCAGCGGCACGTGACGGTTGCCGAGGTGATAACAGGCGCGGGCGAGGAGATAAGGATCGGCACAGCGCACGACGGACACGGATTCTTCCGCGGCGATCACTTCGATAATCTCGCTACCGTCATCCGTGGAGAGTAAATCCCCCCCGCGTAACAGCAGACCGCGCGGCAGCATCAGACCCGCTTCGCGGCCATCATTCAGTTCCACTTTGGCGCGGCTTTTCACCCGGATATCAATCGGCAGCGTGACGCTGGCGGTCACGGTGTGCGCATGGTCAAGGCGTTGGGTTAAGGTGATCATCGTTGCTCCTCAGAACAGAAAATAACGTTGCGCCATCGGCAAAACGTCTGCCGGCTCGCTGGTAATGAGTTCGCCGTCGATACGCACCTCGTAGGTTTGCGCGTCAACGGTGATATTCGGTTGCAGACCGTTGTGGATCATGTCGGCTTTTTTCACCGTGCGGCAGCCTTTCACGACCGCAATCGCGCTTTGCAGGTTCAGCTGTTGCGGGATGCGGTTGGCATCCGCGGCTTGTGAAATAAACGTCAGGCGCGTGGCATGACGTGCCGCGCCCAGCGAGCCAAACATCGGGCGATAATGCACGGGCTGCGGCGTAGGTATGGACGCGTTGATATCGCCCATCGGCGCACAGGCAATCATCCCGCCTTTCACAATCGAAGCGGGCTTCACGCCAAAGAAGGCGGGTGACCAGACCACCAGATCCGCCAGTTTTCCCGCCTCAATGGAGCCGACCTCATGGGCGATGCCGTGCGTCAGCGCTGGATTGATGGTGTATTTCGCGACGTAACGCTTCACGCGGAAGTTGTCGTTATCGCCGGACTCTTCGGCCAGCGCGCCGCGTTGCACCTTCATCCGATGCGCGACCTGCCAGGTGCGGATAATCACTTCGCCGACGCGCCCCATGGCTTGTGAATCCGATGATGTAAGCGAGAATGCGCCGATATCGTGCAGGACATCTTCTGCGGCGATGGTTTCCCGGCGAATGCGTGATTCCGCGAATGCTACGTCCTCGGCGATATCAGGATCGAGGTGATGGCAGACCATCAGCATGTCCAGATGCTCGTCGATGGTGTTTACCGTGTACGGCAGCGTAGGATTGGTGGAGGAGGGCAAAATATTGGGGTGCGCGCAGGCAGTGATAATATCGGGGGCATGACCGCCGCCCGCGCCTTCGGTATGAAACGTATGAATGGTGCGACCGTCAATGGCGGCCAGCGTGTCCTCGACAAAACCCGCCTCATTCAGCGTGTCGCTGTGCAGCGCCACCTGAATGTCCATCTCCTCGGCAACGCTTAAAGAGCAGTTGATCGTCGCAGGCGTGGAACCCCAGTCTTCGTGAATTTTAAGGCCAATTGCTCCTGCTGCGATTTGCTCGCGCAGCGCGTCAGGATTCGAGCCATTGCCTTTGCCGAGCAGACCAATATTGACGGGCAGCGTATCCGCCGCCTGGAGCATACGTGCGATATACCACGGCCCTGGCGTGCAGGTGGTGGCATTCGTGCCGGCCGCCGGGCCAGTTCCACCGCCAATCATGGTGGTGACGCCGGAAACCAGCGCTTCTTCCGCCTGCTGCGGGCAGATCCAGTGGATGTGCGTGTCGATCCCGCCTGCGGTGACGATTTTGCCTTCGGCGGCGATCACTTCAGTTGCGGCACCAATCGGGATCGTCACGCCGGGCTGAATATCGGGATTACCGGCTTTGCCCACGGCAAAGATCCTGCCGTCTTTGACGCCGATATCCGCCTTCACGATCCCCCAGTGATCGACGATCAGCGCGTTGGTCAGCACCAGATCCACACAGTCCTGCGCCGTCATTTGCCCCTGGCCCATGCCGTCGCGAATCACTTTTCCGCCGCCGAACTTCACTTCTTCACCGTAGATCGTGAGATCGTTTTCGACCTCAATCCACAGGTCTGTATCGGCAAGTCGTACTTTGTCGCCCGTCGTTGGACCGAACATGTCGGCATACGCCTGGCGTGAAATCTCAGCCATTTTTTATCTCCAGATCGCCCATCACGTCGCCACGAAAACCGAAAATGCGTTGTGCGCCAGCGACCAACACCAGCGTCACTTCGCGTTTTTGTCCCGGCTCAAAGCGCACGGCGGTACCGGCAGGAATATTGAGGCGATAGCCTTTGGTGGCTTCGCGATCAAATTTCAGCGCGGGATTGACCTCGTAAAAATGGTAATGGGATCCCACCTGGATCGGTCGGTCGCCATGATTCTCGACGATCGTACTTTGGGTTTCACGCCCCGCGTTGATGGCGATCTGCCCGGGTTTGATCTTATATTCGCCTGGGATCATGTCTCCCCCCTATACGATCGGATTGTGAACGGTGACGAGCTTTGATCCATCCGGAAACGTGGCTTCCACCTGAATATCCGGGATCATTTCCGGCACGCCTTCCATCACCTGTGCGCGCGTCAGCACATGACGACCGGCTTCCATGAGTTCCGCCACGGTTTGTCCGTCGCGGGCCCCTTCCATAATGAAGGCGCTGATCAGCGCGACCGATTCCGGGTAATTGAGCGTGACGCCTCGGGCCAGGCGACGTTCCGCGACCAGCGCGGCGGTAAACAGCAACAGCTTGTCTTTTTCTCTTGGGGTCAGTTCCATAAGGGTTCTCTCAGGTCTGCCAGATTCGGGGCGGGTGGGGCGTTTTGGCGATGACGTGCGGGCGAAGACATTGCCAGATTTCGCGCATCGCCCGCTGGCAAATCAGGTTGTCGTGCGAAAGAAAGCGCACCGACAGCAGGCCATCGGTGAGCGTCGCGCCCGCAAAATTATCCAGCGTGACGAGTTTTTCCCGCACGCTTTCCAGCAATGCCTCGCTGGCCGGATAGCACAGCAGCGTGCCGATCCACGGGTGACTGGACACGGGCGCGAGATCGCCATCGGCAAGATGCTGGCGCTCAATTAACAGTGGTTCATCGTCGAGCCATACCTCCAGCCGGCTTTCAATGGTGCCGTGGCTAAAGGTTTCATTAATCACCGGGCGGCCCAGACAGAACAGCTCCCATGCCAGCAGCGTGCTGGAATGATGCAGATGAAACACAGATTGCAAAGCGGCGTTGGCACCGGGAAAAAAGATCGTATCCTGCGGCAGCCATTCCAGCGTGGCGCTCTCTTCTATAAAGAAGTGCTGATTCAGACGTGCCTGCGGACCGCTGCTACGATAGAACTTGCTGGCACCGGGCATGGTGATAAGCGCATGGCTGTTTGGTTCAAGCTGTACGGAAATGTTGAGTTCATCGCCACCGACAATGCCGCCCGGAGGATGCAACAGGTAAAGGTGGCAGGTCTCTTCTTCGGGATAAAATGGGCGTTGAACGGTGAGCGGGCCGACGTGTCGCGCCGAATGCAGAACCGTTTTTTCAGGGGTGTGACAAAACTGCAACGCGAGCGAAGCCTGCCAGCCGTGGGTGTGCTTTTTTGCTGGTGTGCCCTGCAAGATTTCGCCCCTGTGTACGCATTCCCGAATGGTTCGAGTATGGATCAGCCACTGGCGTTTTTTGTCATAGGAAAAGATGATGATACGAGGAAGGAAACGCCCGATATCGTTATACGTACCGGGCTAAGATAATTTTTATTTCGGTGCTTTTTTCTTTTTAAGCTTGGTCCAGATTTTGGTTTCCTGACGACGCCACAGACGCTGAATATTGTCGTGATGACGCAGGAGAATAAGGCAGGAGAGCATCGAAACGGGGAAAGTGAACTGGGGTTTAAACCACCAGACGTAGAACGGGGCGATAAGCGCGCTGACGATCGCGCCGAGCGAGGAATAGCCGCTCAGTAAGACGCTCAAAAGCCAGGTGCCCGCCATCACGCCGGTTAAATCCCAGCCAATGGGCGCGATAGCACCAAAGGCCGTTGCGACGCCTTTGCCACCTTTAAAATGGAAGAAAATGGGCCAGATATGACCGACGCAGGCGGCGATGGCGATAAGCCCCAGCCAGAACGGCGTGACGCCCAGCGCGTATGCGCCCCAGACGGGAAGCATCCCTTTCAGAACATCAAAAACCAAAACCGCTACGGCTGCTCTCTTGCCGCCAATTCGTAGTACATTGGTCGCCCCCGGATTCCCGGAACCACTGACGCGCGGGTCAGGTAATCCGGCGATGCGGCAGACCAGAATGGCGCTGGAGATGGAGCCGCAAAGGTAAGCGAGGAAGATCATTCCAGGCGCGATTGCACTCATAACGCTGTTCCGTTTTGAAAATGTATCTGTATTCTCTGCATCTGTGGATAATACGCATAATTCGCCGGGAGTGGTATCCGGTTTAGCCAAAAAGCAGGCAGGTCGTGATGGATATTGTATTTATAGAGCAACTTTCGGTAATCACCACAATTGGTGTTTACGACTGGGAACAGACCATCGAGCAGAAGCTGGTGTTCGATATCGAAATGGGCTGGGATAATCGCCTGTCCGCCAAAAGTGACGATGTGAAAGATTGCCTGAGCTACGCGGATATCAGCGAAACGGTCGTGAATCATGTCGAAGGGCAGCGTTTCGCACTGGTCGAGCGCGTGGCTGAAGAGGTGGCGGATCTGCTGTTAAGCCGGTTCAATTCACCCTGGGTGCGCATCAAACTCAGCAAACCTGGCGCAGTGGCACGTGCGACAAACGTCGGGGTGATCATTGAGCGTAGCCAAAATCTTAAAGACAATAATTAACGTCATCATTGCTAAACCATTTTCAGTTATACCGGTCTTACAGCTGTATCTTTCGCGGCTACCCCTTTGGTGAGCCGTTTTTTACTTTTTAATAAGGGTTGATGAGATGAGCGATATGCACTCGCTGCTGGTGGCGGCAATATTGGGTGTGGTCGAAGGATTGACGGAGTTTTTGCCGGTTTCCAGTACCGGGCACATGATCATCGTCGGTCATTTGCTGGGCTTTGAGGGCGAGACGGCCAAGACATTCGAAGTGGTCATTCAGTTAGGTTCTATCCTGGCCGTGGTGGTGATGTTCTGGCGACGCCTGTTTGGCCTCATCGGCATTCATTTTGGTCGTCCGCCGCAGCACGAAGGCGAAGGCAAAGGCCGTCTGACGCTCATTCATATTCTGTTGGGTATGGTGCCAGCCGTTGTGCTGGGGCTGATTTTCCACGACGCGATCAAATCGCTGTTTAACCCGATTAACGTGATGTACGCGCTGGTGGTGGGCGGTGTGCTGCTGATTGCCGCAGAGCTGCTGAAACCAAAAGAGCCAAAAGCGCCGGGGCTGGACGATATGACGTACCGTCAGGCCTTTATGATTGGCTGCTTCCAGTGTCTGGCGCTGTGGCCGGGCTTTTCGCGTTCAGGTGCAACCATTTCCGGCGGTATGCTGATGGGCGTGAGCCGCTATGCGGCCTCGGAATTCTCATTCCTGCTGGCGGTGCCAATGATGATGGGTGCCACCGCGCTGGATCTCTATAAGAGCTATCACTTCCTGACGGCGGCGGATTTCCCTATGTTTGCCGTAGGTTTTGTGACCGCGTTCCTCGTGGCGCTGGTGGCGATCAAAACCTTCCTGCAGCTCATCAAACGTATCTCTTTCATTCCGTTTGCTATCTACCGCTTTATCGTTGCGGCAGCCGTGTACGTGGTCTTCTTCTGACCCACTGCCCTCAGTCTTTCGGCTGAGGGCAACGCTTTTCCTTCCAGTCTGCGACGGCCTGAACGCGTCTTTTCATTAACTCTTCCCGAATCTCTGGCCCTTTAAATCCGGCTTCAACCACGTCTTTCGTCGGCACGGCTTTGGCGATTTCCCACGCTTCACGCAGTAAACGCCCTTGTGAATAATCGCAGGCTTCAAATCCGGTGCGTCCGCGCACGTCGGCTTCACTGGTCAGTGCAATTTGCTCCACGCGCTGCGGCTTGCGCCAGGCGTCGATGTTGTCGAACAGCTTCACGATAGTGGCGGGTTTCAGAATCGGGAAAGTATGAATTAAGTCGTGGAACTCAGCGACCAGCTTAGCCAGATCGCGAATGTCATTTGGCACACGCAGGCGCTGGCAAATCCCTTCAACCAGTTTTACACCCGCTGGACCGTGTCCGTGGTGGCGCGGCCAGAACGCTTTTGGCGTTAAGCCTTTCCCTAAATCGTGACACAGCGTCGCAAAGCGCACGTCCACGTCGGGGCTAAGCATCGCAGCCATGCTCAGCGTCATCAGCGTATGAATGCCGGTGTCAATTTCCGGATGCCATTTCGCTGGAGCCGGTACGCCAAACAGCGCGTCAATTTCCGGGAACAGCACTTTCAACGCGCCACAGTCGCGAAGCACCTGGAAAAAGACCTGCGGATTACGCGTCGTCAGGGCATTTTCCGTCTCTTTCCACACGCGTTCTGGCGTGAGGTGTTCTAGCTCGCCCGCCGCGGTCATCGCGGTCATTAGCGCCAGGGTTTCATCGGCAATGCGGAAGCTAAGATGGGCGTAACGCGCAGCAAATCGCGCGACGCGCAGAACGCGTAGCGGATCTTCAGAAAAAGCCGGGGAGACGTGACGCAGAAGGCGGTTTTGCAGATCGCGTTTACCGTCGAACACATCGATGATATGACCGTCATCATCTTGCGCCAGCGCGTTGATGGTGAGATCGCGGCGCAGCAGATCTTGCTCAAGCGTGACGTCCGGCGCGGCGTAGCATGTGAAACCAGTATAACCCAAACCGGCTTTGCGTTCCGTGCGCGCCAGGGCGTATTCTTCGCGCGTTTTTGGGTGAAGAAACACGGGGAAATCGCGGCCTACCTGCTGATAGCCCGCGTTAAGCATCTCTTCTGGTGTGGCACCAACCACAACCCAGTCTTTATCTTTGACCGGCAGACCCAACAACGCATCACGTACCGCACCACCGACCAGATAAATCTTCACGCCTCAAACTCCCGTATTCATTTTTCACACGATGATACGTAAGTCTGGCAGAGAAGACGAATTAGTTCATCCAGCGGTCTTTGCGTTTACGGCTTGGGATCAGATGTGGCAGAACCAGACCCAGCACCAGACCGACGCCCAGCACGCCGCCGCCATACATAAACCACTGCATGATGATGGTGCGTTGTTTGTCATCGAGCTGCAGATTGGCTGCACTCACCTTTTTCTGGGCGACGATCAGCTCGTTTTTCAACTTCTGGTTCTCGTCTTTCAGGCCGTTGATCACGCTGTCGCTTTGCGCCACTTTCTGCTGCATTTCAGCGGTGCGCTGGTTCCAGGTGGTGTCGATATTGTTCAGCTTGTCGGTCAGGGTTTTCACCTGATTTTCCAGGTCCGGCACGCGGGTGCGCAGGCTGGGCACGTTGCTGAGTTCTTTCAGTGGGATCCAGGAGGTGCGGCCGGTGCTGTCGCGGACCTGACCGTAGCTGGTGTCTTGATTTGTCTGTAACAAAACCACTTCCTCGCCGGCATTTACCGTACCCACGAGGCGATAATTGTCTCCAGGACCGCTACGGACCCAGGTATTCAGTTCGTCAGAAACGTAACGTTTCTCTTCTGCATGGACCGCAGTCGCGGCGCTCAATGTCAGTAAAGTGAGTCCAATCAGGCGAAATTTAAGCATCATCAGTCGTTATTTTCGTAAAAAGTGGAACGATAGTAGAGGCAACAGTGTCTCCACGCAAAGCATTCATCAGCAATCGGAATCATCTGTGTCGCCCCTGCAAACTTTTACGCCCGTCAAATTGCTCATTGCGTGGCAATTTGGCGCAAAATACTATGTACTGACACATATATGGCGAGGAAGTTCGCCTTCATTGATGCGGCTGTGACACAACCCAAAGTAGAAATCTATGGCTCAAGAAATTGAATTAAAATTTATCGTCGAAAATGACAGCGTTGATGCGCTGCGCACTCACCTTCATCAGCTCTCCGGCGAACATCACGACCCGGTACAGCTGCTCAACATCTATTACGAAACGCCCGACAACTGGCTACGCAACCATGATATGGGGCTGCGTATTCGCGGTGCGAACGGCCATTACGAGATGACGATGAAAATCGCCGGACGCGTAGTCGGCGGCCTGCATCAGCGTCCTGAATACAATATCGACATTGCAAAGCCAGAACTTGAACTGGATCGCTTCCCGGCAGAAGTCTGGCCGAACGGCGAGCTGCCAGAGAGCCTGGCGGCGCAGGCAGCACCGCTGTTTAGCACCGATTTCTTACGCGAAAAGTGGCTGGTCAATGAAGGCAAAAGCCGTATTGAAATCGCCCTCGATTTAGGCGAAGTGAAAGCCGGTGAGTTCCAGGAGCCGATTTGCGAACTGGAACTTGAGCTACTGGAAGGCGATGCGGATGATGTGCTGAAGCTGGCGCGTAAGCTGGTGGGCCTGTCTGGTCTGCGTCAGGGTAGCCTGAGTAAAGCCGCGCGCGGTTATCATCTTGCCGCCGGAAATGCACCGCGCGAGCTCAAGCCGACGACTATTCTGCGCGTTCCTGCAAAAGTCAGCGTCGAGCAAGGCCTTGAAGCCGCGTTGGAACTGGCGCTGAGCCAGTGGCAGTACCATGAAGAGCTGTGGGTCCGTGGCGTGAAAGAGGCGAAAGCCAACGTGCTGTCCGCCATGGGGCTGGTGCGCAGCACGCTGACGCTTTTCGGCGGCGTGGTTCCGCGTAAAGCGAGCGCTCACTTACGGGATTTCCTGACGCAGACGGAAGCGCTCATGGCGACCGACATCTCCGCACAAACGGCGGTCTACAGCCCGCAAACCGCTGCGGCAAAACTGGCGTTAACCGAATTTCTGGTAACACGCGGCTGGCAGCCATTCCTCGATGATAAAGCGCAGAAAAAAATCGCGGATTCATTCAAACGCTTCGCGGATACGCATATGTCCCGCAGTGCTGCGGAGCTGAAAACGATTTTTGACCGTCCGCTTGGCGATCAATACCGCGATCAGCTGATTCGTCTGACGCGCGATATCGACAGCATTCTGCTGCTGGCAGGCTCCTACGACGGCGTGAAAGCGCAGGCGTGGCTGGAGAACTGGCAGGGCCTGCGTCACGCCATCGAAACGCGTCAACGTATTGAAATTGAACATTTCCGTAATGAGGCTATTTCGCAAGAGCCGTTCTGGCTGCACAGCGGAAAACGTTAACTCAGGCAAGGAACCCCAGCATGCCGCTTTCTTCACTGTTACAGCAGCACTGGCAGACGGTTTGTGACCGTCTGCCAGAATCGTTACCCGCTTCCTCCCTAAGCGAGCAGGCGCAGCAAGTGCTTACCTTTAGCGATTTTGTTCAGGAGAGCATTACCGCCAATCCTGAATGGCTGGCTGAACTTGAGACGGCGCCGCCGCAGGCGGATGAGTGGCAGCATTATGCCCAGTGGCTAAATGAGGCGTTAGCCGATGTGACCGATGAACCGACGCTGATGCGCGTGCTGCGCCAGTTCCGTCGTCGGGTGATGGTCCGCATCGCCTGGGCACAATCGCTGGAGCTGATAAGTGAAGAAAGCACATTGCAGCAGTTGAGCTGTCTGGCGGAGACGCTGATCGTGACGGCGCGCGACTGGCTGTACGACGCCTGCTGTAAAGAGTGGGGCACGCCGTGCAGTGAAGAGGGCACGCCGCAGCCGCTGATGATTTTAGGCATGGGCAAGCTGGGCGGTGGCGAGCTGAATTTCTCATCGGATATCGATTTGATTTTTGCCTGGCCGGAAAAGGGCGCAACGCGCGGTGGTCGCCGCGAGCTGGATAACGCCCAGTTCTTTACGCGTCTGGGGCAGCGCTTAATCAAAGCGCTGGATCAGCCCACTCAGGACGGTTTTGTCTATCGCGTGGATATGCGTTTACGTCCGTTTGGTGACAGCGGTCCGCTGGTGTTGAGCTTTGCGGCGCTGGAAGATTATTACCAGGAGCAGGGCCGCGACTGGGAACGCTATGCGATGGTCAAAGCGCGCATCATGGGCGATAACGGCGATGTGTACGCCAGCGAGCTGCGCGCCATGCTGCGCCCGTTCGTGTTCCGTCGTTACATCGACTTCAGCGTGATTCAGTCGCTGCGCAACATGAAAGGGATGATTGCGCGAGAAGTACGTCGTCGGGGTTTGAAGGACAATATCAAACTCGGTGCGGGCGGCATTCGCGAAATCGAATTTATCGTTCAGGTGTTCCAGCTGATTCGCGGTGGACGCGAGCCGTCGCTTCAATCGCGCTCGTTGCTACCGACGTTAGAGGCCATTGATCAGCTGCATCTGCTGCCGGAGGGCAACGCGCAAACCCTGCGCGACGCGTATCTTTATTTACGCCGCCTGGAAAACCTGCTGCAAAGCATTAACGATGAGCAAACCCAAACGCTGCCGGGCGACGACCTGAATCGTGCACGTCTGGCCTGGGGGATGCGCGTCGATGACTGGCAGGCGCTGACCGAAAAACTGGATGCGCATATGGCCGGTGTGCGGCGCATTTTTAACGATTTGATTGGTGATGACGAGAGCGACACGCAGGATGATACGTTGTCCGAGCATTGGCGCGAGCTGTGGCAGGATGCGCTGCAGGAAGACGACACCACGCCGGTGCTGGCGCATCTCAGTGACGATGACCGCCATCGCGTGGTCGCGCTGATCGCCGATTTCCGTATGGAGATGAACAAGCGCGCCATTGGACCGCGTGGACGCCAGGTGCTTGATCACCTGATGCCGCATTTATTGAGCGACGTCTGCTCGCGCGCCGATGCGCCTGTCCCGCTGTCTCGCGTGACGCCGCTCCTCACGGGGATCATCACGCGGACAACCTATCTTGAGCTGCTCAGCGAATTCCCCGGGGCGCTCAAACATCTGATTTCCCTCTGCGCGGCATCGCCGATGGTGGCGAGCAAGCTGGCGCGTTATCCGCTGCTGCTTGATGAGTTGCTCGATCCCAATACGCTGTACCAGCCGACCGCGATGGATGCCTATCGCGATGAGCTGCGCCAGTATCTGCTGCGCGTTCCGGAAGACGATGAAGAGCAGCAGCTCGAAGCGTTGCGCCAGTTCAAGCAGGCGCAAATGCTGCGCGTGGCGGCCGCGGATATCGCTGGCACGCTGCCGGTAATGAAAGTCAGCGATCATTTAACCTGGCTTGCCGAGGCGATGATCGACGCGGTGGTGCAGCAGGCCTGGGGGCAGATGGTGGCGCGTTACGGTCAGCCAACGCACTTGTCCGATCGCGAGGGGCGTGGTTTTGCCGTGGTGGGCTATGGCAAATTGGGCGGCTGGGAGCTGGGTTACAGCTCCGATCTGGATTTGATCTTCCTTCACGATTGCCCGGTTGACGTTATGACCGATGGCGAGCGCGAAATCGACGGACGTCAGTTCTATTTGCGTCTTGCCCAGCGCGTGATGCATCTGTTCAGCACTCGTACGTCGTCCGGGATTTTGTACGAAGTCGATGCGCGTCTGCGCCCGTCCGGTGCGGCGGGGATGCTGGTTACCTCTACCGAATCTTTTGCGGAATATCAGCAACACGAGGCATGGACCTGGGAGCATCAGGCGCTGGTGCGTGCGCGTGTGGTATACGGCGATCCGCAGCTCAAAACGCAGTTTGACGCCATTCGCCGCGACGTGCTGATCGCGACGCGTGAAGGCGAAACGCTGCAAACTGAAGTGCGTGAAATGCGCGAGAAAATGCGTGCGCATCTCGGCAATAAACATCGCGATCGCTTTGATATCAAAGCCGATGAAGGGGGAATTACGGATATTGAGTTTATTACGCAATATCTGGTGCTCCGCCATGCGCACGCCAAACCGAAGCTGACACGCTGGTCTGATAATGTGCGCATTCTGGAGCTGCTGGCGCAAAACGACATTATGGATGAGCAGGAAGCGCTGGCGCTCACCCACGCGTACACCACGCTTCGTGACGAGCTGCATCATCTGGCGTTACAGGAACAACCGGGCCATGTGGCGCTGGACTGTTTTACCGCTGAACGCGCTCAGGTGTCTGCAAGCTGGCAGAAGTGGCTGGTGGACCGTGCTTAACGTTTCCCCGTCATCCTTCGAGCGACAGATGCGTTGGCATTCCTCGCTTATCCCAGTCACATACTGGAGTAAGTTCCTGGGGATTCGCGGCGTTGCCGCCTGCCTGTCGCTCGAATGATTTAGAGGATAATTGTGATATTATCGCGCGCAAATTGTGAATCTTTCTGGAGTCAGGAATGAAAGTAACACTGCCAGAGTTCGAACGTGCTGGAGTTATGGTTGTCGGTGATGTGATGCTGGACCGCTACTGGTACGGGCCGACCAGCCGCATTTCCCCTGAGGCACCGGTCCCGGTTGTCAAAGTGGACACCATTGAGGAGCGTCCTGGCGGCGCGGCAAACGTGGCGATGAATATTGCCTCTCTGGGCGCGCATTCGCGTCTGGTTGGCTTGACGGGCATTGACGACGCGGCGCGTGCGCTTAGCAAAACGCTGGCCGACGTTAACGTGAAGTGTGATTTCGTTTCTGTGCCAACGCATCCGACAATCACTAAGCTGCGCGTGCTTTCGCGTAACCAGCAGCTGATCCGCCTCGATTTTGAAGAAGGTTTTGAAGGCGTCGATCCCGAGCCGATGCACGAGCGCATTGCGCAGGCATTGGGCAGCATTGGCGCGCTGGTACTGTCTGACTACGCCAAGGGCGCGTTGGCCAGCGTGCAGCAGATGATCCAGCTGGCGCGAAAAGCGGGCGTTCCGGTTTTAATCGACCCAAAAGGCACGGAATTTGAGCGCTATCGCGGCGCGACGCTCCTGACGCCAAACTTATCCGAATTTGAAGCGGTTGCCGGCAAGTGCAAAAACGAAGAAGAGATCGTTGAGCGCGGGATGAAAATCATCGCTGATTTCGACTTCTCCGCGCTGTTGGTCACCCGTTCTGAGCAAGGCATGACGCTGTTACAGCCGGGAAAACCGCCGCTGCATATGCCTACGCAGGCGCAGGAAGTTTATGATGTGACCGGTGCAGGCGATACGGTGATTGGCGTCCTGGCGGCAACGCTGGCGGCGGGCAACTCTCTGGAAGAGGCGTGCTATTTCGCTAACGCAGCCGCCGGTGTGGTCGTGGGTAAACTCGGTACATCAACCGTTTCTCCGATTGAGCTGGAAAACGCGGTGCGCGGTCGGGCTGATAGTGGCTTTGGCGTGATGAGTGAAGACGAGCTGAAAGTGGCCGTCGCGGCGGCGCGTAAGCGCGGCGAGAAAGTCGTCATGACCAACGGCGTATTCGACATTCTGCACGCGGGCCATGTTTCCTACCTGGCGAACGCGCGCAAGCTTGGCGATCGTCTGATTGTCGCGGTGAACAGCGATGCGTCCACAAAACGTCTCAAAGGTGAAACGCGTCCGGTGAATCCGCTGGAGCAGCGCATGATCGTCCTCGGTGCGCTGGAAGCCGTAGACTGGGTGGTCTCATTTGAAGAAGACACCCCGCAGCGCCTGATTGCCGGTATTCTGCCCGATCTGCTGGTGAAGGGCGGAGATTATAAGCCGGAGCAAATCGCGGGCAGCGAAGAGGTTTGGGCAAACGGCGGCGAAGTGATGGTGCTGAATTTTGAAGATGGGTGTTCAACCACCAACATCATTAAGAAGATCCAGAAAGACAGCCAATAAGTCGGGCATGCATTCAGGATAATAAAAACGGGCCGCATGGCCCGTTCGTTTTTCTTTCTCCCTCTCCCAGTGGGAGAGAGCGGGGTGAGGGCATAAGGCCGCACATCCCCAAGACGTGCGCAGATTATTCCGCTTCGTCTACCGGTGGGATCGCCGGAGCCGGTTTCACTTCAGCTGTCGTACCGCGATTTTCAAGCTCGGTCAGACGCTGTTCCAGCAGCGCGATTTTTTCGCGGGTGCGTAACAGGACTTGAGTTTGCACATCAAACTCTTCGCGGCTCACCAGATCAAGACGCGTCAGCTGTGACTGCAACACCTGGCGAATTTTCTTTTCGACGTCATCACCAAACTCACGAATGCCTTTTGGCATGGACTCATGAACCTGACGGGCAATTTGTTCAATTTTTTTCGGGTCAATCATTGTCGTTTCCCTTGATCAGAAGGCGTTAGCGACCATTGTAGCGTGTAATTTCTTCTCAGATACACAAAATCATTCAGGTCGCAGAGAACTCAGCGCAGGCTGCTGAAGGAATTATATAAACCAGAATTGTTTGAAGCTTATGCATTGCCCGGGTTAATCAATAGCGTTATAGTTATCTCGCTTATTCTCAGGGCGGGGCGAAATTCCCCACCGGCGGTAAATCAGCTTTGCGCTGAAAGCCCGCGAGCGCTTTAGGTGAAAACGTAAAGGTCAGCAGATCCGGTGTAATTCCGGAGCCGACGGTTAGAGTCCGGATGGGAGAGAGTAACGATCAAGTCGGGCATGGCCCGCTCACGTTATCTTTTTGCCGCTTATACGGCGCTCCTAAGACTGCCCTGATTCTGGTAACCATAAAGTTAATGAGGTTTTTTTACCATGAATCAGACGCTACTTTCCTCTTTTGGCACTTCTATTGAACGTGTTGAACACGCACTTGATGCACTGCGCGAAGGCCGCGGTGTGATGGTGCTCGACGATGAACATCGTGAAAACGAAGGTGACATGATCTTCGCCGCAGAAAATATGACCGTTGAGCAGATGGCGCTGACCATCCGTCACGGCAGCGGCATTGTGTGCCTGTGTATCAACGAAGAACGCCGCAAACAACTCGACCTGCCAATGATGGTTGAGAACAACACCAGCGCTTTCGGCACCGGTTTTACCGTGACGATTGAAGCTGCACACGGCGTGACAACCGGTGTTTCTGCTGCTGACCGTCTGACGACCGTTCGCGCCGCTATTGCGGATGGCGCGAAACCGTCTGACCTGCATCGCCCGGGCCACGTGTTCCCACTGCGCGCGCAGGCGGGTGGCGTGTTGACGCGCGGTGGTCACACTGAAGCGACTATCGATCTGGTGACGCTGGCCGGCTTTAAGCCCGCAGGCGTTTTGTGTGAACTGACCAATGATGACGGTACGATGGCGCGCGCGCCGGAGTGTGTCACTTTTGCTCGTCTGCACAATATGCCAGTGGTGACGATCGAAGATCTGGTGGAGTATCGCCAGGCGCACGAGCGTAAAGCCAGCTAAAGAAAAACGCCGGGTTAGCCCGGCGTTTTTTTATCCGAATCCTGCCGTTTGCAACAGCACCAGACTTAATCCCATCACCGACATTCCGCACAGCACGCCGTAGCTCGGGTTGTTGTTAGGATCGATCTCTTTTGCCAGCGGCATCAGTTCATCCACCGATAATGCGACCATAATTCCTGCCACAGCCGCCATAATCGCAGCCATGACTACCGGCGAGATCATGCTGCCCAGAATCAGCCAGGCCAGCACGCCGCCTAAAATTTCTGCCAGACCCGAAATCCCAGCCCACAGAATCGCCGTACGTTTTGAGCCTGTCGCGGCATAAACCGGCCCCGCAACCGCCAGTCCTTCAGGAATATTGTGTAAAGCAACGGCCAGCGCGATACCAAAGCCCAGTTCGAGGTTATTACTGGCCGTCACATAGGTCGCAACCCCTTCCGGGAAGTTATGCAGGCTGATGCCCAGCGTCAGTAAAATGGCGGTACGTTTGATATTACCGCGAGCGGGCTTAGCGTTTTTCTGCATCAAATCTTGTGGATGCGCGTGCGGGAGCATTTTGTCGAGAGCAAAATAACCCAGCAACCCCACGACAAACATGCCGTAGCCCATGACGGGCGACATGCCGTCGGTCCGAAGTGCCGCAGGCAACATTTCCATCAGGGAAATCAACAGCATAATCCCCGCCGCGAAACCCAGAGAAAACGCTAGCACGCGGTTAGACGGTTTCTGACCGATTACGCCAAGAATCGCACCAATAAAGGTCGCGCCCCCCGCAAGTAGGGTCAGAATCAGCGGTACTGACATTCACGTCTCCTTATGAAAATGCATCTTACCCATGCTAATAATGAATCCGCAGCAAAGCGAGAGGGCATTCTCTGCTTTACAGACTCCTTACATTCAAAATTTCTGAAGATCATCATCATGCTTATCTGAGTTCATCTTCGGACGATAGCGCGTAATGTAGCGTTATTAAATCGACACCTTATGTAAGGATATCACCATGACTTCTTCTCGTATGCCAGCACTGTTTTTGGGCCACGGTAGCCCGATGAACGTCCTGGAGGATAACGTTTATACGCGTGCCTGGCGTGAACTGGGTGAGACGTTGCCGCGTCCAAAAGCGATCGTGGTGGTGTCTGCACACTGGTTTACGCGAGGTACTGGCGTGACGGCAATGGAAGCGCCTAAAACCATTCATGATTTTGGCGGTTTCCCTCAGGCGCTGTATGACACGCATTATCCCGCGCCAGGATCGCCTGAGCTTGCGCAGCAGCTGGTGGATCTTCTGGCTCCCGTTCCGGTCACGTTGGATAAAGAAGCCTGGGGCTTTGACCATGGTTCGTGGGGCGTGCTGATCAAAATGTATCCGGATGCTGATATCCCGATGGTGCAGTTGAGTATCGACAGCACCAAACCGGCAGCGTGGCATTTAGAGATGGGGCGCAAACTGGCGAAGCTGCGCGATGAAGGCATCATGCTGGTGGCCAGTGGTAACGTGGTTCATAACCTGCGCACGGCGCGTTGGCACGGTGAAAATACCCCGTATCCATGGGCCACATCGTTCAATGATTTTGTCAAAGCGAATTTGACCTGGCAGGGCCCGGTGGAAGAACATCCGCTGGTGAATTACCTGGATCATGAAGGCGGTTCACTGTCTAACCCAACGGCGGAACACTTTTTACCGCTGCTGTATGTTCTGGGTGCGTGGGGTGGTCAGGAGCCAGTGAGCATACCGGTGGACGGCATTGAGATGGGCAGTCTCAGTATGTTGTCAGTGCAGGTGGGGTAATGATTCTCTCTCCCGCAGGGGAGAGAGAATCAGATATTACTCGACGAAAATGTGCGGATAGAAGCGCGACAGATCCTGTGTGATCAGCGCGCGATCTTCACGAATGCCAATCCCGGCTGGCTGATCGTTGATGAGCCAGCTTCCAATCAGGATGTAGCTGTCACCAAATTTCGGCAGCGGGTAAAACTCCTGAACGATCATGCCTTCTTCGCCATACGGCCCTTCGGCAGCTTCCAGGGTTTTGCCGTTTTCGATAATCGAAACGTTGGCCCCTTCGCGTGAGAAGATCGGCTTGATGACGTATTTGTCCATCGGTGGATGATCGTCTTCAGCGAAGTACGCTTGCAGCAGATTGGGGTGATTGGGGAACATCTCCCACAGCATCGGCAGTAGCGCTTTATTGGAGATAATGCTTTTCCAGGCAGGCTCCAGCCAGCGTACGCCTGCGTCCTCCAGTTTGGTGGAAAACACTTCGCGCAGCATGAATTCCCACGGATAGAGTTTGAACAGGTTGCTAATCACCTGATCTTGCGTATCCGTGAACTGTCCGCGCTCGCCTAAACCGATATCTTCGATGTACAAAAATTCAGTGGCGACTTCCGCTTCTGCCGCGCAATCCTGCAAATATTGCACTGTTCCACGATCTTCAACCGTGTCACGACAGCACGCAAGATGCAGCAGATTGAACCCGTGCTGCTCGCGCAGCTCGGCGAAGCGTTCGATCAGCTTTTCCTGCAAACTGTTGAACTGATCGCTGCCTTCCGGCAAGTTGCCCGCGGCGACCTGATCTTCGAGCCAGATGTACTGAAAGAACGCCGCTTCATACAATGAGGTCGGGGTATCTGCGTTATTTTCCAGCATTTTAGGATCGCCCACGCCATCCCACGCCAGGTCGAGGCGGGAATAGAGAGAAGGCTGATTGGTCTGCCAGGCATGACGCACAAAGCCCCAGGTATGCTTAGGGATTCGGAATTTGGTCATCAGCTCATCGCTGGCAATCACTTTTTCCACAACCTTGAGGCACATCTGATGCAGTTCGGCGGTGACGTCTTCGAGTTTCTCAACCTGAGCGAGCGTCAATTTGTAGTAAGCATCCTCACACCAGTACGGTTCGCCGTACATGGTGTGGAAATTAAAGCCGTATTCGGTCGCTTTTTCGCGCCAGTCCGGGCGCTCAACAATACTGACTCGTTCCATTATCAGCCGCCCATTGAGCGCGTGGAAGAACCCGTCGCGCTACGCTGCATGGTGGACTGTTTTGCAACCGAGTCGCCAAACCCGCCACGCGTCACGGTGCTGGTGGTTGCCGGTTTTGGTGCCATGGCAGTTTTTGGAACGGTCGCAGTGCGGCCTGGCTGTGCAGCACCGTAGCCTTTGCCGCTGGCGTCGGTGTATTTACCGTAAGCCGGGCTATTTGGATTTTTAGAGCTGAACAGAGGCTGCTGCTGGAAGCCCGCGCCGCCGCCCATCATACGGCCCATCATGTAGCCCGCCATCAGCGGCATCCAGAAGCTGCCGCTGGATTGTGCTTGCGCCTGGTTTTCTGGCGCCATGCCTGCCTGGGCAGGCGCTTGCTGACACTGACCTTCACCGAATTCGGCGATACAGTCTTCACGCGTCGCATATTTTGGCGCAGTGCGTTCGGCTTCTTTCAGCGCATTGTTGTACGCAGTGGTACATTCTGCGCTTTTACCGGTGGCGCTTGAGCAGTCATCGGCATTCTGATACATCGATACCGTTTCGTCGGATTGCTCACATCCCGCCAGCAAAAATACGGCGGTGATCGCCAGAGCGACCGGAGTGAGATGACGTGCGTTCCAGTTTTTGCGGAACGAGGCGTGATTAATCGTTTTTGTCCGTTTCATTTTTGTCTTCCAGGACCCAGTGGTATTACATAGGAAATAAGGCTTAGGATAGAGGATGAGTGGTTGAAAATGAAGCGCAGAGGGAGCGTCAGGGGGATCTTTACGTTGGCTTACGTTTATATGTCGACTGGAGCAGAGCTAACCCGGCCTATGAAGCCATAGGCCGGGTTTTAACATCAGTTACGGAACGGGTTACCGGCTGAGTTTTTGGTGGTCGTGCGAGCCGCTGCGGGCTGTGCAACAGGGGCGGCACCGTTGGCGTTATAGCCATCAGCGCTGGCATCCTGCTGTGGGTTTTCCGGCGCGACGTTTTCAGGCGTTGTCGGAATTGGCTTGCCCAGCGTACTGTTCAGCATCTGCAGATCCTGCTCGTTCAGCGTACCCAGAGCTGATTTAATATTCAGCTGGTTAATCAGGTAGTTGTAACGTGCGTTGGAGAGCTGTTGTTTGGCGTTAAACAGCGTGGTTGTCGCATCCAACACGTCAACAATGGTACGCGTACCGACCGAATAACCGGCTTCTGATGCATCCAATGAACTCTGCGCCGACACAACAGCCTGTTTGTAGGCGTTGATGCTGCTGATAGAGGCATTAACGTTGTTGAATGACGAACGAACGGTCTGCACCACGTTGCGGTGTGCGCTTTCCAGCTGTTCGCTTGCGCCAACAAAGTTGTACTGAGCTTGTTTAACCTGAGAGTTAACCATACCGCCCTGATACAGCGGCATGGAGAAGCTCAGGCCCACTTTATTTTGGCCCACATTGCTATCGTCAAACTGCGAAGCATTGGCACCGCCGGTTTTAGAACCGCTATAAGAGGTGTCCGTGACGGCACTGGACGCCGTAAGACTCAGGGTTGGCAGGTGACCATCCTGGGCCTGACGGATTTGCTCGCGTGCCAGATCCTGGCTCAGACGCGCCTGTAACAGTGCCAGGTTGCGGTTTTCTGCTTCTTTCAGCAGGGCGTTAACGGCCTGCGGTTTATCCGTTTTGAAGTTGTCGACGTTCAACGAAGCCAGTTCAGGATAGTAATTGCCCGTCACCTGACGCAGAGATTCCAGCGCATTATCAAGGTTATTACGCGCGGTCACTTCGTTCGCCAGTACGGTGTCGTATTGGGAGCGGGCGTTCTGCACGTCAGTGATTGCGACCAGGCCTACGTTAAAACGCTGCGTGGTTTGATCCAACTGACGATAAACTGCTTGTTTCTGCGCTTCGGTGTAGGAGAGCGAATCGATCGCGCTCAACACGTTGAAGTACGCCGTCGCGGTGTTCAGGATCAGTGATTGCTGATCCGTCTGGTAGGTGACGTCCTGAATGCCCGCGCTTTTCTCTTGAAGACTCAGCGCACGCCACTTGGACATATCAAACAAGGTTTGCGTTAATTGCAGAGATGCGCCGGTGGTGTTGGAGTTAACACCGTTGCTGTCACGGAATCCATTGCCGTAGGTATAATCTGCACCTAAGCCCAACTGCGGCAGCAACGGGCTGCGTGCTTCGTTAATTTTTTCGAACGCAGCATCACGATCGGCAGCCGACTTACGCAGCTCAGGGTTGCCCAGACGTGCTTGCTGATAAACCTGTAACAGGTTTTCTGCCTGGCTCATCGCGCTGAAGCCCGTCAGGCTCAGGCCGATAAGGATGGGGAGCAATTTCTTCATTTGCATTCCTTGTTGTGAAGCAGTATTAGCGCTGATCTCGTTAAAAATATTTGCCGATTCTAACAGAATCATCCACACCAAAAGGTTGGCGTTACGTGCCATCCGGCTGTAATTTGCATCAATCTATCATATAGCCTTTGAAACGGCAGCCAAACAGCCTTGAAATTCATAATTTCATCATGATTATGACCAGGAAACCGTTATGCAAAAACCAAATGAATTGCCAGTGACGTTCACCAAAAACGATGTAGAAATTATTGCACGGGAAAAGTTATATAGCGGATTTTTTTCACTGGAACTTTACCGTTTTAGGCATCGCTTGTTTAACGGTGAAATGAGCGGAGAAGTTCGACGTGAAATTTTTGAGCGCGGGCATGCCGCAGTCTTGCTACCCTTTGACCCAGTGCGCGATGAAGTGGTATTGATTGAACAGATACGGATTGCGGCGCTGGATACCAGCGAAACCCCGTGGCTGCTGGAAATGGTCGCAGGCATGATCGAAGAAGGTGAAACGCCGGAGGATGTCGCCCGCCGTGAGGCAGAGGAAGAAGCCGGGCTGAAAGTGGGCCGGACGAAACCCGTTCTGAGCTATCTGGCAAGCCCTGGCGGAGCCACCGAGCGCTCTTCTATTCTGGTGGGGGAAGTGGACGCCACGATCGCGGAAGGTATTCACGGTCTGGCAGATGAAAACGAAGATATTCGTGTTCATGTGGTGAGTCGGGAACAGGCTTACCAGTGGGTAAAAGAGGGGAAAATCGACAACGCGGCCTCTGTCATCGCTTTGCAATGGCTCCAGCTGCATTATCAAGACTTACGAAACGAGTGGAAAAAATGAAGCGTTATACACCTGACTTCCCAGAAATGATGCGTTTGTGCGAAACCAATTTCGCGCAATTACGCCGCCTGTTGCCGCGTGATGACGCGCCCGGCGAAATGGTAAGCTATCAGGTGAGCAACGCGCAGTATCGATTAACGATTATTGAATCGACTCGTTACACGACCCTGGTAGAAATCAAGCAAACGGCTCCTGCGATCAGCTACTGGAGCCTGCCGTCGATGTCGGTACGGCTTTATCATGATGCGATGGTGGCCGAAGTGTGTTCAAGTCAGCAGATCTTCCGCTTTAAAGCGCGGTATGATTATCCTAATAAAAAGTTGCATCAACGCGACGAAAAGCATCAAATTAACCAGTTTTTAGCCGACTGGCTAAGATATTGTTTTGCACATGGAGCAATGGCGATTCCGGTTTGTTAGCGTCATAAACCTACCTAAGGACACCATTTGGAAAGCCTGTTAAACCTGACTGTTGCTGGTGGGGCGCCAGTCAGGATATTACAAATCACTGATACCCACCTGTTTGCCGAAAAGCATGAAACGCTGTTAGGTGTAAACACCTGGGAGAGTTATCAGGCGGTACTGGATGCCATTCACGCCGAGAATCGCCACTGCGATTTGATAGCGGCTACGGGCGATTTGGCACAAGATCAAAGCGCTGCGGCCTATCAGCATTTTGCGACAGGGATCGCGAGCTTTAGCGTGCCCTGCGTCTGGTTACCCGGCAATCATGATTTTCAGCCAGCGATGTACAGCACGCTGCACGATGCGGGCATTTCACCCGCCAAGCGCGTGTTTGTGGGTGAACACTGGCAAATTTTGCTGTTGGATACGCAGGTGTTCGGTGTCCCGCACGGTGAGTTGAGTGATTTTCAGCTGGAGTGGCTGGAGAAAAAACTCGCTGCCGCTCCTGAGCGTCATACCCTGCTGTTACTGCATCATCATCCTTTGCCTGCGGGATGCAGCTGGCTCGATCAACATAGCCTGCGCAATTCAGCGGCGCTGGATCGCGTATTGTCCAAATATCCCCATGTCAACAATCTGTTGTGTGGTCATATTCATCAGGAACAGGATCTCGACTGGAATGGCCGCCGTTTACTGGCGACGCCGTCGACGTGCGTCCAGTTCAAACCGCACTGCGCCAACTTTACGTTAGACACGATTGCGCCAGGCTGGCGCTGGCTGGAACTGCATGCCGATGGCTCGCTGACGACAGAGGTTTGCCGTCTGCAAAGTGCAGCGTTCCGCCCAGATACCGCGTCCGAAGGATACTGATGTCTACGCTCCTTTATTTACACGGGTTCAACAGCTCCCCGCGTTCCGCGAAGGCGACGCAATTTGGTCAGTGGCTCGGCGCGCATCATCCGCACATTGAGATCATCGTTCCGCAACTCCCGCCGTATCCGGCTGATGCCGCAGAGATGCTGGAGTCCATCGTGATGGAACATGGCGGTGAATCGTTCGGCGTTGTGGGCTCTTCGCTGGGCGGTTATTACGCCACCTGGCTCTCGCAATGCTTTATGCTCCCTGCGGTAGTTGTTAACCCGGCAGTACGGCCCTTTGAGCTGCTGAGGGACTTTCTCGGGCAAAACGAGAACCCCTACACCGGACAACAATATGTGCTAGAGTCACGCCATATTTACGACCTCAAAGTTATGCAGATAGACCCGCTGGACGCGCCCGATCTTATCTGGCTGCTGCAACAGACGGGTGATGAAGTGCTGGATTATCGCCAGGCAGTGGCGTATTACGCCTCTTGCCGCCAGACTGTAGAAGAGGGCGGAAACCATGCTTTCACGGGCTTTGAGAATCATTTCACCCAGATTGTCGATTTTCTTGGACTGCACAGCCACTGACAATCACTGCGAATTGCTAGTTAAATCATGACGCAAACCTATAACGCTGATGCCATTGAGGTACTCACCGGGCTTGAGCCGGTTCGCCGCCGCCCGGGGATGTATACCGATACGACGCGCCCAAACCACCTGGGCCAGGAAGTGATTGATAACAGTGTGGACGAAGCGCTGGCGGGTCATGCCAAACGCATCGACGTCATTCTGCACGCCGATCAGTCGCTCGAAGTGATTGACGACGGACGCGGCATGCCGGTCGACATCCACCCGGAAGAAGGGGTTCCAGCCGTTGAGCTGATCCTCTGCCGTCTGCATGCGGGCGGTAAATTCTCCAATAAAAACTACCAGTTCTCCGGCGGCCTTCACGGCGTGGGGATCTCTGTGGTTAACGCCTTGTCAAAGCGCGTTGAGGTCACCGTACGCCGTGATGGTCAGGTGTATAACATTGCGTTTGAAAACGGCGATAAAGTGCAGGAATTACAGGTCATCGGGACGTGCGGCAAACGCAATACCGGTACCAGCGTGCATTTCTGGCCGGACGAAAGCTTCTTCGACAGCCCGCGTTTTTCTGTCACGCGCATGACGCACATCCTGAAAGCGAAAGCGGTACTGTGCCCTGGCGTTGAAATCACCTTTAAAGATGAAGTCAACAACAGCGAGCAGCGCTGGTGCTATCAGGACGGACTGAATGACTATCTGGGCGAGGCGGTCAATGGCCTGCCGACGCTGCCGGAAAAACCGTTCCTCGGTAATTTCTCGGGTGACACCGAAGCGGTTGACTGGGCGCTTCTGTGGCTGCCAGAAGGCGGCGAGCTGCTGACTGAAAGTTACGTTAACCTCATCCCAACGATGCAGGGCGGGACGCACGTCAACGGCCTGCGTCAGGGCCTGCTGGACGCGATGCGCGAATTCTGCGAATACCGCAATATTCTGCCGCGCGGCGTGAAGCTGTCAGCGGAAGATATCTGGGATCGCTGTGCGTACGTGCTTTCTGTGAAAATGCAGGATCCGCAGTTTGCCGGACAGACCAAAGAGCGTCTGTCCTCGCGCCAGTGCGCCGCGTTTGTCTCGGGTGTAGTGAAAGACGCATTCAGCCTGTGGCTGAATCAGAATATACAGACAGCTGAAATGCTGGCTGAAATGGCGATCTCCAGTGCGCAACGCCGTATGCGTGCCGCGAAAAAAGTGGTGCGTAAAAAGCTCACCAGTGGTCCGGCGCTGCCGGGTAAACTGGCGGATTGCACCGCGCAGGATCTGAATCGCACCGAGCTGTTCCTCGTCGAAGGGGACTCGGCAGGCGGTTCCGCCAAGCAGGCGCGCGATCGTGAATTCCAGGCGATCATGCCGCTGAAAGGTAAGATCCTGAACACCTGGGAAGTTTCTTCCGATGAAGTCCTCGCGTCGCAGGAAGTGCACGACATTTCGGTGGCGATCGGTATCGATCCGGACAGTGACGATCTGAGCCAGCTGCGTTACGGCAAGATCTGCATTCTCGCGGATGCGGACTCAGACGGTCTGCACATTGCTACGCTGCTGTGCGCGCTGTTCGTGAAACACTTCCGTGCGCTGGTGAAAAACGGCCACGTCCACGTTGCGTTGCCGCCGCTCTACCGAATCGATCTCGGTAAAGAGGTGTATTACGCGCTGACGGAAGAAGAAAAAGCGGGCGTGCTTGAGCAGCTCAAGCGCAAGAAGGGCAAGCCAAACGTCCAGCGCTTTAAAGGGCTGGGTGAGATGAACCCCTTGCAGTTGCGTGAAACCACGCTCGATCCCAATACCCGTCGTCTGGTGCAGCTGGTTATCAGCGATGAAGACGAGCAGCAAACCAATGCCATGATGGATATGCTGCTGGCCAAGAAGCGTTCTGAAGACCGACGCAACTGGCTACAGGAAAAAGGCGATCTGGCGGATATCGAAGGCTGATGCCCTAACCCTCTCCCATAAGGAGAGGGGATCGATCGTAGGCCCGGTAGGCGTAGCGCCACCGGGCTTTTTTACATCAAAAATCCATCTTCACCGTAAACTGCACTTCGCGCGGATCGCCAATCTGGTTACCCAGATTATTGGTGCCAATCGATGACGTATAGTAGGTCTTATCAAACAGATTTTTCACGTTCACCTGCAGCGTCACCGGATACTGCAACTTTATCTTATACGCGGCAAACGCATCTGCGACGACGTAACCCGGCAGGTAATAGTCCGCGCCATTGGTTGCGGAACGACGGCTCACGCCATGCCCGCCGCCGCCCAGCGTCAGCGTATTTCCACCGATTACATTATGAATGTCGTACGTCAGGAACAGGGAACCCGTATGCCGCGGAACGTTTGGCAGCGGCTTGCCTGCATAATCGGGATCTTCCAGCACTTTCGCGTCCGTATACCCGTAGCTGGCGATAACATTGGTGTTCTCGGTCAACGCCCCCGCCACGTCCACTTCCACACCCTGGGAGCGCACGCGCCCGGCGGTTTTGGCGACCGTTTCATCCCCCACACTTTCGGTATAAAGCACATTGCGTTTATGGATATCAAACAGCGCGATGTTGGCAGTAATGCCATCGAAAAGGTCAAACTTAGCACCCACTTCGTAAGCATTTGACGTTTCAGGCGGCAGGTTGCCGATGTAGCTGGCGATGGAAGACTGCGGCATAAACGTCTGGGAATAGTTCGCGAACAACGAGATCGAAGGCGTTAACTTGTAAACCAGACCTGCTTTCGGCGTCCACTGGTCGTCGCGGCTGTCGGTATTGACGTTAAACGGCCGGCCTTTGCCTGCATATTGCGTGTAGGACTGATAGCGAAGCCCGGTGACCGCAATCCATTTATCCGTCAGATAAAGCGCATCCTGAACGTAAGCAGAATAGCTCTCCTGCTTAATCCTCTGGTCGCTGTCGGACGCTGAAACGGAAGTGCATTTACTGAGATCGCCATAAGTGGGGTTATAGATATTGAAGCCTTTAACGTTCTTACAGCGGATCATATCCGTGCGCAGCAGATCGTAATTTTCATACGATACGCCGGTCAGGATCTCGTTATAAAACCCCGCAATGTCGACGTTACCCTGGAGATCCGCGCGGGTACTGTGCATGCGCTGGGTCGATCCTTGCGTCGCATCGACGCGTCGGGTCAGATTCCCGGTGGATGCGTCATACGCCATCACGCGAGCCTGGTTATCCGTGTATTTATCCTGGCTAAAGCTGTAATCAAATTTCGCAGTCCACTCGCTGTTAAGGCGATATTCAGCGTTCAACTGCGCCAGATCGGACTCACCATCGGTAATGTTAAACGGCTCGTCGAAACGTGTTTTCCGATCCACGTTAACAGGCTTTTTGGTATCGAGATCGAAAATAGTCCCGCGATCGAATGGCGTTTTGTAGTCGCGATGGGAGTAGAGCACCGAGACCGTCGCGTCATCACCAAACCAGGTCAGCGACGGCGCAATATAGGTGCTGCGCTCTTTGCCAAAATTACGCCAGTAATCTTCATTCTGGTATTCCCCCGTCAGACGATACGCCAGACGCGTTCCGTCAATCGGCCCCGTCACATCAAACTGTCCGGTGCCACCGCCAAAGCTGGTGGAAGTTGCGGAGATCGATCCGCCAAAGGTTTTTTCCGGGCGTTTAGTCACGACATTGATCAATCCGCCAGGATCGAGAATGCCGTAAAGCGTCGATGCCGGGCCTTTTAGCACTTCGACACGCTCGGTCGAGGCGTTAAAACTACGGGGTAGCACGGTGCGCAAACCGTTGGTCATCACGGAGCCATCGCGGTTAGCGCCAAAGCCACGACGAACAAACGCATCCTGCGTGCCGCCCAGCGTGTTGGTTTGCACCACGTTGCTGACGTTATACAGCGCTTCGTCAAGCGTGGTGGCGTGCTGATCTTGCAGCACTTTGTCGCTTACGGTATTCACCACCTGCGGGATATCCAGCATCGGCATGGTGGTGAGCGTGGCGGTAGACGTGTTAAGCGGCTGATAGCCGTTGGTCGCTTCCGTTTTAGCGTTGGGATCGGCAATGACGGTTAACGTCTCGCCGTCTTTCGTTGTTTTATTTTCTGCCGCCTGTGCCAGAGGCATAATAAACAGCAGTGAAAAGAGCGCGCGCCCTTTTACCCCAGAGAAGCAAGGTGTGAACTTAACCATTTAATATTTATCCCGAAATACCAGCGAATGCTCGCGGGTGAAGCTGTGTTTCATTGCCCGTAAAGCGCTACCCGTTTGCCTGAGCGGTATCGGGTATGTAATTGAGAATCATTCAATCATGGCGAGATGTAGTAGTAAATGGAAAAAATAGAAAAACAACTACACAGGATTGATACCGAAATATCATCGCAATAAATAAGCCTAAGTGTCTGTAAATTAACTTTTTAAATCATTATCGCTTTAACGAATTACCGTACATTACCCCTTTTATTTTTAAGGTGTTTATCCTCTTGACTACTACATGGCGCAACGGCAAACTCACAAAAGAGAATGAGTTTTATTTTTATTTGTCTGTTATTTGATTAAGTTGGCACACGTGGCTCAAAACGCGACAGAGCAGGGGTTGGTTCTCGATAATCTCTCTGCTGGTTATCAGAAAAAAATCATCGTTGATGACATTTCTCTCACCATTCCCCCTGAAAAAATGACCGTTCTGGTTGGGGCGAACGGATGCGGTAAATCGACTCTGCTCAGTACGATTGCGCGTTTGCTGCAACCCATGGGCGGCACGGTATTGCTCGACGGCAAGAGTATCCATGAACAGCCCACTAAAAGGGTCTCGCGCAGGCTGGGCATTTTGCCGCAGTCACCGCTCTTACCCGAAGGGCTAACGGTATTTGAGCTGGTATCGCGTGGGCGTTTTCCCTGGCAAAATTTTATGCGCCAGTGGACCGACGCCGACGAACAGGCCGTTGAAGAGGCGCTGCGTTTAACCGGCACTCAGGATTATGCGCATCTGCCTGTTGAAAGCCTCTCTGGCGGCCAGCGTCAGCGCTGCTGGATTGCTATGGCCCTGGCGCAACAAACGCCGTACATCCTTCTCGATGAGCCAACCACATACCTCGATTTGCGCTATCAGGTCGAGATTCTGGAACTGCTCCATGACTTGACCCGCCATCACGGGCGCACCGTCATCGTGGTGTTGCACGACCTGAACTTTGCGGTGAACTACGGCGATACGCTGGTCTTTTTACGCGAAGGGAAAGTGCAGCGCGTGCTGCATGAAGATGATCTGTGTACGCCAGAGCTTATCAAAGCGGTCTTCGATGTAGACGTGCAAATGTCGATCAATCCTGCGACGGGTAAACCCTTCTTTATGCCGTTTCGCCGCGCAGGAAAAGCATGATGCGCACCCGTCTTGCATCTGTTGTTTTCATCGCGTTACTGCTGGCGGGGGCTATTTTACATCTTGGTATCGGCGCGCGTTTTATTCCTCCGCAGAGCGTAGCGCAAGCCTTTCTCGCGTTCGACCCGCGCAATTTCGATCACAACGTGATTATCAACCTGCGCCTGTTGCGCCTGCTCGCGGCTCTGATGACCGGCGCCGCGCTGGGTGTGGCGGGCGTGTTATTGCAAGCGGTGATCCGCAACCCTCTTGGCGAGCCACATATTTTGGGGCTGAATGCCGGGGCGGCGCTGGCGGTGGTGCTGACCAGTGCGCTTGGGCTGACATTTCCCTTTGGGCGTCCGCTGATTGCGGCGGCGGGCGCGGGGGCATTATTTTTGCTGGTCTTAACGCTGTCGTCCGCTGGTCGAACCGGATTAACTCCCATGAAAGTGACGCTTTGCGGCGTCGCGATTTCGGCATTTGCCTCGTCAATCACCGCTGCAGTCTTAATTCTGGATGAGCAAACGTTGCTTTCGATGCGCACCTGGCTTGCTGGTGATGTGGCTGGCGTAAGCTGGGCGACAATTCAGACTGCCGCCTGGGTTGCCGCGGCGGGATTGACGCTGGCGATTGCGCTTGCCCCTTCTGTGAACATGCTGGCGCTTGGCGATCGCATGGCGCAGGGCCTGGGCGTTTCGCTGCTGCGCACGCGTCTCCTCTGCCTGCTGGCGATTGCATTGCTGTGTGGTGCAGCGGTGTCGATTGCCGGGCCGATAGGGTTTATTGGCCTGGTGGTGCCGCAAATTATCCGTCGTCTGGTGTCGACTGATTTGCGCGTCATGGTGCCGCTGTCGGCCTGCTGCGGCGCGCTGGTGTTACTGCTGGCAGATATCGCCGCCCGTGCGCTATTTGCTCCCCACGAACTGGCGACCGGCGTGGTCACCGCTCTGGTCGGGGCGCCGGTCTTTATCCTCATGGCGACGAGAATGTTCAAATGAAGCCAGCGATTCTTCGCGCAGGCCTAAGGCCTCTTCGTCTGGGTGGGTTTTCTACCGTCGTTCGTCCTAAAGCACTCCTATTGCTGGGGGCGCTCGTCCTGCTTTGTCTGGGGATGATGCTGTTTGGACTTACCCACGGCTCGCTGTCTATTCCCGCGTCGGCGATAGGACGTGCGCTGTTTTACCCCGATGCGCTCAGTGCCGACGCGCGTTACATCGTCCAGAATATTCGTCTGCCGCGCCTGCTGATGGCGTTGCTGTGCGGAGCCATGCTGGGTGTCGCGGGGGCGGCGATGCAGTCGGTAACCCGTAACGGCCTCGCCGATCCCGGGCTGATTGGCGTGAAAGAGGGCTGTAGCGTCGCGGTGTTACTGCTGATTTTCCAGTTCCCGGCGCTGGGCGTTATCTGGCGTCCGGCGATAGGCATGGCAGGCGGGCTGCTGACAGCGCTTTTGATCGTGCTGCTCGCCCGCGATATCTCGCGCCCGCGCTTTATTTTGATTGGCATTGGCGTGTCGTGGGCATTTGCCGCTGGAATGGGCGTTTTCATGACCACCGCTGACGTTCGCGACGTGCAGACCGCGCTGCTGTGGCTGGCCGGAAGCTTGCATGCGGCCAACTGGACGCTGGTCAGCGTTGCCGCCGGCTGGGCACTGCCGGCATTCGCGTTACTGCTGTTCACCGCGCGGGCGACCGACGTTTCGCTTCTGGGTCATCAGGCCGCCACCGGGCTTGGCGTGCGCCCCGCCAGACTGGCGTTGCTGCAAGTCATCGCGCCCGTTTTATTAACGGCCGCCTGCGTCTCTTGCGTGGGGAGTATTGGCTTTGTGGGGTTAATCGCTCCGCACATGACACGATTTTTACTGCGCGGCGGCCAGACGTCGCTGCTTGCGGGCAGTGCGGTGTCAGGCGCGCTGCTGGTTTTACTGGCGGATAATGTTGGGCGGCTGGCTTTTCTGCCGCTGCAATTGCCCGCCGGTATCATTGTCTCGCTGATTGGCGGGCCATTTTTCCTGATGCTGCTCTGGCAGCGTCGGGACAGGTTTTAACCGGGGAGAGTTATGCGTTTATTCTTATCCTTGTTGCTGCTGGTGGGGTTTTCCGTCAGCGCAGCTGAAGACAAGCAGACATTTACGGATGATTTAGGACGTTCGGTGCAGGTGCCCGTCCACCCAAAACGGATTGTGTCGTTACACGATCTCGACATCACGATCCCGCTAATCGAACTCGGAGTGCCGCCCATCGCCAGCCATGGACGCACGCGTCCTGACGGTAGCCATTTTCTTCGGTCCAGCGGCATCTTAACGGGCGTTGATTTTGATAATTCTGACATCAAATTTATCGGCACAGCGGATATCGATATAGAAGCCATTGCCGCCGCAAAACCGGATCTGATTATCACCGAGCCGACGCGTAACACGCCGGTTGAGCAGCTGGCGCGGATTGCCCCGACGGTGAGCATCGATCATCTCGACGGCGGCGCGCCGGAAATCTACCGCAAGCTGGCGCAACTGACCGGCACGCAGGCGCGGCTGAGCATTCTGGAACGTCGCTATCAGGAACAACTTAACGCACTGAAAGCGACGATAGACACCCAGAAGATCGCCGTTTCGGTCATTCAGGCCAACCAGGGCAAAATCACCGCCATGCACAGCTACCATTCGCTGGGGCGCGTGCTGCGTGATGCCGGATTCGCCTTCCCGCCGCTTATCGACAGCATCCCTGACGGTGGCCGTATTGACGTGAGCGCCGAGCGTTTGCCGGAGCTGGACGCCGATTTTGTCTTTGCGACCTGGCGCGGCGATACCGGTGGCAAACCGCAAGACGAGCTGACGGCCATGGAAGCCGTGATGCCTGGCTGGTGTCAGTTTCTTACCGCCTGTCGTACCGGGCATTACATCCTGATTTCCCGTGAAGAGGCGATCTCTAACTCCTTCGCTTCGCTGGGCCTGATGGTGGCGCAAGTACAGTCACAAATCGCGGGTCGCCCGCTTCCGGAGGCGAAGTGATCCGCAAAGATAAATCGCGTGTGGATCTCTATGGCGATCGCTTTCGCGCCCGCGCGCACCAGCTGACGCCTCGCCTGCATCAGGTCGCCACGTACATCAACGAGAACCGTGAAGCGGTGATGGAACAAACGGCGATGGAAATTGCGGCGCTGCTGAAAACCTCCGATGCCACCGTGGTGCGGGCGATCCAGGCGCTCGGCTTTGCGGGTCTGCGGGATCTGAAAAGTACGCTTGAGCACTGGTTTGGACCGGCAATCAGCGCCAGTGAAAAGATCTCAACCACGGTCAATATCCTGACCAGCGACGTTAATTCCAGCATCGATTTTGTGCTGGAAGGGCATCAACATACCTGTGAGGTGTTGTCAGAACCGAACAATCGTTACGCCATGGCGCAGGCGGTGGCGCTGCTGAGCGAGGCGCGGCAGGTGGCCATTTTTGGCATTGGCGCATCGGGCGTTCTGGCGGAGTACACCGCCCGCATGTTTAGCCGAATGGGGTTGCCTGCGACGGCGCTCAACCGTACGGGAATCGGGCTGGCTGAACAACTTATCGAGCTCCAGCGTGGCGATGTGCTGGTGATGATGGCGCAAAAATCCGCTCACAGGGAAGGACAAACCACCCTGCGCGAGGCGAAACGGCTGGGCATTCCCGCCATCCTGCTCACTAACGCCCTGGACTCGCGCTTCAGCAAAGAGGCAAACGTCGTGATCCACGTTCCGCGCGGTGGCGAGAAAGGCAAAATTCCCCTGCACGGCACGGTACTGCTGTGTCTGGAGATGATCATCCTCTCGGTCGCCTCTACCACGCCGCAGCGCAGCATTAAATCGATAAAGCGCATCAATGAATTACACCGCGGATTGAAGCCAGGTAAAAAGAGCGGTTGATCAGGCGCCAGGGTGATTCTTCCGGTACTGCAAGGGCGTCTCACCGATGCCCTTTTTGAATGCGCTAATAAAATACGTCACGTCCGAAAATCCCACGCGCGTGGCGATATCCCGCACGCTCTCATGGCTGTGAAGCAGGCATTCACAGGCTTTTCGCAGCCGCAGCGTATTGAGGTAATCATGAATTTTCTCGCCCGTTTCGGCATGAAATTTTCGTGATACGTAACTGCGGGATTTCCCCAGCTCGCTTGCCAGTGCGTCCAGACTGAATTTTTGCTGGTAGTTTTCATCAAGCCAGAACATGACCTGGCTGGCGATGCCGTGGCTGCTGCCGGGTGCGCCGTCATTATCATCCGGCAGCATCGCAAACAGACTGATGATCAGGCTGGCGACACTTTCGCTGGTTAACGGCGGATGATAGCAATTAAACAGATGATGAATATGGGAATGACAATCTGCCATATCCGCCACCCAGGCTTCACCGCCGCGTCGGGACAGTTTTTGCAGCCGCTGCTGTGTCTGCGGGAAATCGCGCAGCACTTTCAGAACCGCATGGTGATCGAGATGAATAATCGTGCGGCGGTAGATCGCCTCGGCCCGCTCATCGACCATGACTTTGTGCAGGGTAAACGGCGGGAAGAAAAACAGCCGTCCAGGGCGCATGGTGTAATGACGATTATCGACAATTGCCACGCCAAACCCTTCTTCCACATAGAGAATTTCCAGGCATTGGTGCCAGTGGTGGTACCGCACGGTATTGGCAAAGAGCCGACTGAACGACACGATGGTGTCGTTTAAGGTAATCAGCTCCAGATGGTCGGATGTTGGCATCTCACGCATAGTGCAATAGAACTCAACTTTTGCCCTTCTGTTTGTATTTATAAACCACCTTTTTAAATTTTATCAACTGCGGGTTTATTCATCGCTCACCACTGTGACGTGGCTAACATTTCTGCGGTGTAGGGATTCACTATTCTTTGCCGCAGAAGATAACGAGGGTAAGCGTATGTGGGCGGCAAACAAAGAAACATCAAAACCGTTGTCTACCCGTCAGGACGTGGCGGCGGAATTGAATACGATGCTGGGTGCGGTGGATAAGCAGTTTCCGGCGGGGAGTTCACGCTTTTCGCTGGGGGACACCTGCGCGCACTACGCCACCGATGTGGCGCAAATGGAGGGGCTCTCCCGCGTAATGTGGGGGCTGTTTCCACTGATGGCGGCGGGTGACACCACACCGTTTAGCGATAAATACATCGCGGCCATTAAGCAGGGTACCGATCCGCAAAGCGCAGGCTACTGGGGCGAAACCGCACCTTACGATCAGCGCCTGGTCGAGATGGCGGTGTACGGCCTCGGGTTGTCGCTGTTGCAGGACAAACTCACTGAGCTGTTCACCGAGCGCGAGGTGATGAACCTGCATGCGTGGCTCAATCAGATTACCGATGCGCAAATGCCGGACAGTAACTGGAACTACTTTGCCATTATGGTTCAGCTTGGTTTTAAACGCGCCGGGTTGCCGTATGATCAGCAGGCGATCGATCGCCGCTTCGCCATGATGGACGCCTATTATCTCGGCGACGGCTGGTATTCCGATGGTCCTGGGCGGCCAAAAGATTACTACATCTCGATGGCATTTCACTTTTATGGCCTGATCTACGCCGCCCTGAGCGGTGACGAGGAGAGGGCGACGGTGCTGCGTGAGCGTTCGCGTCAGTTCGCCGAAGATTTCATTTACATGTCTGCCGCCGATGGTGCATCAATGCCCTTTGGTCGCAGCCTGACCTATCGTTATGCGATGGTGGCGTTCTGGAGCGCCGTCGCTTTTTCCGGCCTTGAGGTGTTCACGCCGGGCATCGTGAAAGGCATCATTCTGCGCCATCTTCGCTGGTGGCAACGGCAGCCGATCCACGATCGGGACGGCATCCTGACGCTCGGTTTTGCCTATCCCAACCTGGCGATGTGTGAGGATTACAACTCGCCAGGCTCGCCATACTGGGCGCTGAAAACGTATCTGATCCTGGCGCTGCCGGAGGAACATCCGTTCTGGCAAGCGCAAGAACAACCGCTGCCAGCGCTGGCCGAGAAACGCGTTATTGCACACGCCCAGCAAATCCTGATGCATGGCGAGGATTCACAGCACGTCACGATGCTCACCGCCGGGCAGCTTGAGCTGAACAACTACGTGAATACCGACGCGAAATACACCAAATTCGCCTACTCCAGCCGCTTCGGCTTTACGATTGAGCGCGGGCGCTACGGCCTTAAACACGCTGCCTGCGACTCTATGCTGCTGTTATCCGATGGCGACAACTACTACCGTGGGCGACGGCAATGCGCGGAAGTGCGCGTCGACGAAAACGCTATTTTCTCGCGCTGGTCACCGTGGCAAGACGTCCACATCGACACCTGGCTGGTGCCGTTTGGCGAGTGGCATGTCCGCCTGCATCGGGTGAATAGCGCCCGGACTTTACAGGCAGTGGAAGGCGGCTTTGCGGTGATGAAAACGCAACAGCAGCTGACCGCGCGCGGATGTTATCTCTCGGCAGATAACGGCAGCAGCGTGATTGCCGATCTGTCGCCTGTTATCAGGCGTCAAGCTGACGCCGTCGTTACGCCGCCAAACAGCAGCATTATGTTTGCTGAATGCGCCGCTATTCCGGTACTCACCACAACCATCCCGCAAGGGGAAAGCTGGCTGTGCTGCGCGGTTATGGCGAGTGGTGATGCAGACAAAATAGCGGAAATTCCGCAGCTTCAAATCAACACCGATCGGGTCGTTATTCGTGATCCTGATAATAAACGACAGCTCTCATTCTTTTTATAACACTCTGGCACCCTATATTTCGGCGAGGATAGTATGGAAAATACATCAACGAATAACAGAACCGAATATTACAAAATCAGTACCTTTATCTTTCTCTATTTCTTTACGTGGTCGGCAAGTATTGGTTTGCTGGCGATCTGGCTTGGACAAAAGGCCAACCTCAGCGGTTCGGTTATCGGGACCGTATTTGCCGTTAACGGTATTTTCTCCGTTATTTTAAAACCGATCTACGGTTATATTCTCGATAAGATCGGGATGAGCAAATACCTGCTCTATTTTGTGGTGGCGATGTCGGCCCTGATGGCACCGTTCTTTATTTATGTCTATCAGCCGCTGTTAATGTCCAACACCATGCTGGGCATTATTATCGGTGCGCTCTATTTAAGCTTTGCCTGGTACGCGGGCGTGGCGGCGTGTGAATCCTATTCCGATCGCTTCAGTCGTCTGAACGGCATGGAGTTTGGTCAGATTCGTATGTGGGGTTCGCTTGGTTGGGCGGTAGCGTCGTCATTCTCCGGCCTGCTGTTTAACCTCTCGCCAGCGTATAATTTTATTATGGGCAGCGTGGCCTCCGTCATCATGCTCATCGTCCTGTTGAACCTGAAAGTGAACACTAACTCCGCACATGCCGGTGACGTGCTGACCAAAGAGAAAATCGCCCCTTCGGATGTTTATGCGCTGCTGCGTAACCGCAAGTTTTGGGCCTTCTGCCTGTATGTTGCCGGCGTGGCGTGGATGATGTTTATCGCCGAGCAGCAGTTCTCGCGCTACTTCGTCACTTTCTTTGACGATGTGCATCAGGGCAATGCGGTATTCGGCTACCTCGGCACGGTTCAGTCGGGTATGGAATTCGTCATGTATATGGTGATTCCGCTGTTCGTGAACTTTATCGGTGCCAAGCGCGGATTACTGATTGTGGGGATGATTGTCGGTGCGCGTCTGATTATTTCCGGCGTGTGCGATTCACACTTATTAATCTCCGTACTCAAGCCTTTATACGGTCTGGAAATCTGTTTACTGCTGGTGTCGGTATTTAAATATATCGCCGAGCATTTCGATAAACGTGTCAACGCCACCATGTATTTATTGGGCTATCAGGCGATGCTGTATGTCGGTAACGTGGTGATCTCTTCACCTGCAGGATATATGTATGACCGCATCGGATTTGAACAGACTTATATCATCATGGGCGCAACGGCGCTGACCTTTACGCTGATCTCTGCCTTTACATTATCCGCCTGCCAAAGCAAATGGCGCGGCACATCTGCAATCTCTGTAGCAGAACAGAATCCATCTCGATAATTTTGCCGTCAAAGAAGGAACCGAAATATGTTAAGTCATATCACAGAGGAACGTCTGGCCGATATTCCTGCGCCCGTTAATGCACATGCATTCAGGGATGAATTAAGCTCGGCACGCCAGCACGTTCTCGAACTGATTAGCCGTCATTTAACGGAGTTCGGTGAACAATTCCCGGCGGAAACCTGTAAAGACGGATTTTATCCGCTAACCGAAAACGTCGAATGGACAACCAGCTTCTGGACCGGGCAGCTGTGGCTGGCGTGGGAGATGAGCGGTGACGAACAATTCCGCGCGATGGCCAGGAAACATACCCGCTCTTTTGGCCTGCGCATCGCCGGGCGTCACGACACAAATACCCACGATTTGGGCTTCCTCTATACGCTCTCGTGCGTGGCGGACTGGCGTCTGACTGGCAACCGCGAGGCGCGCGGCTTTTCGCTGCTGGCGGCAGAAGCGTTGCTTGAGCGTTACCACGATAAGGCCAGGATCATTCAGGCGTGGGGCGATCTGTCCGATCCCGAGCAGGCCGGGCGAATGATCATCGACTGCAATATGAATCTGCCCTTGCTGTATTGGGCGACCGAGCAGACGGGCGATCCGCGCTTTGCCGACGCCGCCAAAGCCCACGTTATGCAGGCGGCGACGTATCTGATCCGCGAAGATGCTTCAACGTTCCACACCTATTATATGGATGTGAAAACCGGTGCACCGCGTTACGGCAACACGCAGCAGGGCTACGCCGACGACTCCTGCTGGTCGCGCGGCCAGGCATGGGGGATTTACGGTTTTCTGCTGAGCTACATTTATACCGGCGACGACACGATGATTGCCCTGTCTAAACGACTGGCGAACTATTTCCTCAATCGACTTCCGCAAGACGGTGTTTGTCACTGGGATTTGGCGCTGGTTGGCACTGATGCGCTGCGTGATTCGTCTTCGGCGGCGATTGCGGTGTGCGGCCTGCTGGAGCTGGTCAAACACCTGCCTGCGACCGATCCGGATCGTGAACGTTATCTGGAATGGGCGAAGGGCATTATGTCCTCGCTGACAAAGCACTATCTGATGGGGAAAGACGAGAAGGGGAACGGGCTTCTCAAACACTCGGTTTATCATCTGGCGAGCGATAAAGGCGTGGATGAGTGTGCAAGCTGGGGGGATTATTTCTACGTCGAGGCGCTAGTGCGGTTCACGCAAAGCTGGAAATTGTACTGGTAATAACCCTCACTCTACCCCTCTTCCCATAGGGGAGAGGGGATGGCTCGGTGCTATTTTTCCCCTGCCCTTAGGGGAGGGGGAAGGGGAATTTAAACCCCTTGCTCCAGAATACGGATATGCGTTTCCAGAACGTTACCTTTCACCGCTTCGCCCCACGCTTTCATGTGTGGCGTTTGCAGATGTGCTTCCAGATGGGCCACGGTTTCCCACTGCTCAACCATTATGATGGAGTCAGGTGCGGTGGTCTGGAAGCTCACGCCCGCGGCGGTGTCCACCATCGGCGCATAGCCGTGGCAGCCTTCTTCTTTCAATACAGCCGGGATTATCTTCACGAACTCATCCAGTACGGCCTGGCGGTGATGTTGGCCTGGACGCGTACGGATTTCAGCAATAACAGTTAACATGATCATTTCTCCTGATGACAGGCTACCAGTTAAGCAAAAATCTCGGCGAGATGCTTGCGATATTCGGCGATATAGCGCGGCACGTCGGGCATTTTAATCACGTCATTCACGATAAACGTCGGCAGCGGCTCCAGCGCCAGGAACTGATTGGCCTTATGGAAGGGCAAATAAGCACCATCAACGCCCACGCCATGGAAGAACTGATCTTCGTCGGTGAAGGCATCCAGCGGGGCATTCCAGGTCAGAGAGAGCATGTATTTTTTGCCGTGCAGCAGACCGCCGGAACCGTATTTTTTAGCGCCATCGGAACGGGAGCGCCCGTCGCTGGCGTACAGCGAACCGTGGCCTTCGGTAAATACATCATCCATATACTTTTTCACGGTCCACGGCGCGCCCATCCACCAGCCCGGCATCTGCCAGACGATGACATCGGCCCACAGGAAATTCTGCACTTCGGCTTGAATATCGTACTCGCCGTCGGTACGCACGACTTTAACATCGTGTCCGGCGTCGCGCAGGAAACCGTCCGCGACCTCGGTCAGGGTGTCATTCAGTTGGCCGTTAGAGTGGGCGAATTTTTTCGCGCCATTGATAATCAGGATATTGCTCATTCGTTTCCTCAGTCTTGTGACTTGTGAGATTGGTCACGATTTTACCCGCAACAACGATGCGGTGAAATGAGCAAAATGTGTAAAGTCTTTTGCTTCTGGCGCAATAATGCGTCACCAACTCACCGTCACCTCAAAGCCGCCTTCCCGAGCATTGGCAAGCACAACGCGCATACCGTGCAGCGCGGCAATACGCTTCACAATGGACAGCCCCAGGCCGCTGCCGGTTTCATCCTGGCCTGGCGGGCGATAAAAACGCTCGCCAATTCGCGCGAGCGCGTCGGGGGAAATGCCGGGGCCATTGTCGCGGACGGTAAAATTCTGCGCATTCAACGTGACGTCCACGGCGCTGCCACGCGGGCTGTAGCGCACGGCATTGTCCAGCAGATTGCGAACCAGCAGGCTCAGCAGCAAGGGCTGGCCGGAGCGGGTCACCTGAGCGTGAATATTCAGGCGGATTTCAATCCCCGCACGCTGGGCGTGATGGTAAATATCCATTACGGCGGATTGCAGCAGATCGGCCAGCGGGATCGCGTCGACATCATCGAGATTTTCCAGCGAATCCAGGCGTGACAGCGTGAGCAGTTGATCCACCAGACGCGATGCGCGATCGATGCCCGTGTGCAACTGGGCGAGCGCTTTTTCCTGCGCGGCGGGATCGTCGAGCGAAAGCTGCGCCACTTCGGTTTGTACCTTTAGCGCCGTCAGTGGGCTGCGGAGTTCGTGCGCGGCATCCGATGTAAAACGCCGCTCGCGAGTCATCATCTCTTGCGTGCGGTCAAACAGGTGATTCAGCGCGTCGAGCAAGGGGCGCACTTCTGTCGGCACGCCCTCGGTGGCGAGTTTTTCTGTGGCATCCGGCGCGCGCTGGCGTAACGACTGTGCCAGGCGCTTCAGAGGACGTAGCTCGCGGCTTAATAAAACGATGAGCAGTAACAGCATCAGCGGCAGCGCGACCAGCCATGGCGTGAGCTGCGAAGTGACAATATCCAGCGCCATCTCCTGGCGATATTCCCACTCCTGGCCGACCACAATGCGGTATTTGCCATTGGGTGCCGTTAGCCAAAGAAAACGCCACGCGTCTTTGTCACCGTTGAGTTGGCCGTTTTCAAAGCCATCACGGCGATAGTCGTAAGGAATATCCTGACCATTTTCACCATCGTGCAGCAGCATTTTGCCGTCGGAAGAATAAATTGCGAAGGCCAGCGCGTCGTCGTCAAGATGCCCGTGCCTGGCTTTTTTGGGCACGTCGCGCATGCGGGCAGGCGCGTTGAGTTCGTCGATATCCATCGTCAGCAGACGTTTAGCGAACAGCATCTGCTGGGTATCGAACAGCTTATCGAGCTTGTGCGTGGTCTGCTGCCATGCCACCACGCTGGCGGCGAGCCAGGCTCCCAGTGAAAGCGCTAAAAAAAGCAGCGTCAGGCGTAATTTCAAGCTTAAACGTGGCGTCAGTTTCATACGTCACCCAGGGTGTAACCGATCCCGTGGACGGTGCGGATAAAATGGCTGCCAAGTTTGCGGCGCAGATGATGCACATGAACTTCAACAGCGTTGCTGGAAACGTCATCATCCCAGGTATACAACTTCTCTTCGATGTTTTTACGCGGCAACACGCGGCCTACGTTGCGCATCAGCAATTCCAGCAGGGCGAACTCTTTCGGCTTGAGAGGGAGCGTTTCACCGTCCAGTTTGGCCACCAGACTCACGGGATCCAGCGTTACGTTGCCGTGACGTAATTCACTGCGGGTCTGGCCGTGGCTGCGTCGCACCAGCGCCTCAAGTCGCGCGGCGACTTCCACTAACGCAAAAGGTTTGCACAGATAGTCATCGGCCCCCAGGCGCAGTCCCTCCACGCGCTGATAGAGCGCGTCGCGCGCGGTGAGGATCAGTATCGGCTCGCTGCGCCCTTTTTCACGCCATTCGCGCAGAATATCGAGGCCGTCCATCCCCGGCAGTGTGAGATCCAGCACGACCGCATCGTAAGGCGCGGAATAGAGCGCGGTTTTACCGGTACCGCCGTCAGTGAACCAGTCAACGCTAAAGCCCATTTTTGTCAGCCCGGCCTTCAGGCCGTCGCCAATGAGCTTGTCATCTTCTACCAGTAAAATGCGCATTATTTCCTCCATGATGTTGCCGTGAATGAGCAATTAACCTCCAGTAAGCCTCTGCTGTACAGTAAAAAAAATTAAATTTCCGCCTTAAGAAGTTGTTAAGGTTTACGCTGTTTAATGGAGTTCTAAACAACATAAAGGGAGAGATAACGATGAAAAAATTAGCAGCGATGACCGCTATCATGATGATGACCACCGCCCCCGTGTTTGCCGCGCAAGGCGGATTCAACGGCCCGTCGGCGACGCCGGCCCAGACCCAGACGCAAACTCAGCAGGGCGGGTTCGTGGACAACGACGCCAATCTCACCACGGCGGCGAAGGTGAAAGATCAGAAGGACGACAGCTGGGTCAAACTGCGCGGGAACATCACCGAGCGCCTGTCTGACGACCGCTACCTGTTCCGCGATACTACCGGCACGGTGAATGTCGAAATCGACCATAAACGCTGGAACGGCCAGACCATCAGCCCGCAGGATAAAGTCGAAATTCAGGGTAAAGTCGATAAAGAGTGGAATGAGTTTGAAATCGACGTCAAACAGGTCATCAAGCTGAACAAATAATGTCAAAAAGGGCCGTTTCTGCGGCCCTTTTTCTTTGTGACTCAACTCGTCAGATAGGGTAGTATCTGCGGCAATATTGCCTGAAACCCACAGGTTTCTGAGTTGAGGAATGACATTTAATGAGCGATATGGCAGAGCGCCTCGCGCTACATGAATTCACTGAAAACGCCTATCTGAACTATTCCATGTACGTCATCATGGACAGGGCACTGCCGTTTATCGGCGATGGCCTGAAGCCGGTTCAGCGTCGCATCGTTTTCGCGATGTCAGAACTGGGCCTGAGCGCCAGCGCGAAATTCAAAAAATCCGCCCGTACCGTGGGTGACGTTCTTGGTAAATACCATCCGCACGGCGACAGCGCCTGTTATGAAGCGATGGTGTTAATGGCGCAGCCATTCTCCTACCGTTATCCGCTGGTCGATGGCCAGGGAAACTGGGGTGCGCCGGACGATCCAAAATCCTTCGCCGCGATGCGTTATACCGAATCGCGCTTATCAAAATATGCAGAAGTGCTGCTCGGTGAACTGGGCCAGGGCACGGTTGACTGGGTGCCAAACTTTGACGGCACGATGCAGGAGCCGAAAATGCTGCCTGCGCGTCTGCCCAATATTTTGCTGAACGGCACCACCGGTATTGCCGTGGGGATGGCGACGGATATTCCGCCGCACAACCTGCGCGAAGTGGCGAAAGCGGCGATTACGCTGATCGAAAAACCGAACACCTCCCTCGACGAAGTGCTGGATATCGTGCAGGGCCCGGATTATCCGACCGAAGCCGAAATCATCACCTCGCGGGCGGAAATTCGCAAAATTTACCAGAATGGTCGCGGCTCCGTGCGCATGCGTGCGGTGTGGACCAAAGAAGACGGCGCGGTAGTGATCACTGCGCTGCCGCATCAGGTGTCGGGCGCCAAAGTGCTGGAGCAAATTGCTGCGCAGATGCGCAACAAAAAGCTGCCGATGGTGGACGATCTGCGTGATGAATCCGACCACGAAAACCCGACGCGTCTGGTGATTGTGCCGCGCTCAAACCGCGTGGACATGGAGCAGGTGATGAACCACCTGTTCGTCACCACCGATCTGGAAAAAAGCTACCGCATCAACCTGAACATGATCGGTCTGGATGGTCGTCCGTCGGTGAAAAACCTGCTGGAGATCCTGACCGAATGGCTGGCGTTCCGTCGCGATACCGTACGCCGCCGCCTGAACTATCGTCTGGAGAAAGTCCTTAAGCGCCTGCATATTCTTGAAGGTTTGCTGGTGGCGTTCCTCAATATTGACGAAGTGATCGAAATCATTCGTTCTGAGGATGAGCCGAAGCCCGCGCTGATGTCGCGTTTTGGCATCAGCGAAACCCAGGCCGAAGCGATCCTTGAGCTGAAACTGCGCCATCTCGCCAAGCTGGAAGAGATGAAAATCCGCGGCGAGCAGAACGAACTGGAAAAAGAGCGCGATCAGCTGCAGGCGATTCTGGCGTCCGAGCGCAAGATGAGCAATCTGCTGAAGAAAGAGCTGCAGGCCGATTCCGACGCATATGGCGATGACCG
>Ga0302347_1000733_pt1 | contig 46756 bp, 48 predicted proteins | sample PhyWR1_FD_202178 | JGI IMG/M metagenome (GOLD analysis project Ga0302347, IMG submission 202178) | Leaf surface microbial communities from wheat plants in UC Gill Tract Community Farm, Albany, California, United States - DLSL W.R1 (v2)... | ecosystem: Host-associated > Plants > Phyllosphere >... | reverse complement strand
AGTCACCCGCGACTATCTGGGGTGACGGTGGACGGCGGGATGTGAGGTTCAGAGATATCCACCATGCGGCAGATTTTACTTAAGTTTTGCGCGTTTTCGCAGATTTTATCGGTAACGTAAACGCCAAAATAGCCTAATACCAGCAGATAGCCGATCATACATAGAATAAAAATAAGTGTTCTCAACGCTAGCTACCAACTCTGCAACATGACTAAAGTCATCATACCGTGAACAGACCGTTTTCGCCTATTTCAAAGTAACTGGATATTCTGCCAGACTGTATGCAGTACCATCACGAGCTTGTTCAGCCTGGAGACCCCATGAACCATTTGATGCTAGATATTGAAACGCTGGATATTACCCCGAGCGCGGTGATCCTGGTGGTTGCCGGCGTGTTTTTTAACCCCAAGACCGGTGAGTTAGGGGCAGAATTTGAAGCGGCAGTGAACAGCCAGCAGGAACAACAGGGTCGGACAATCAGCCTGGATACCGTGGCCTGGTGGGCAAAACAGTCTGACGAAGCTCGTAAACTGGCCTTCGGGGGCAGCGAAAGTCTCAAGCGGGTCTTGACCAACCTGAGCCGTTTTATTCATATGCACAGCACCGATACGGTGAAAGTCTGGGGCAATGGCAAAGAGTTTGACTGCTCGATCCTGGAACATGCCTACCACCAGTTGGCAATGCCCTGCCCCTGGAAGTTCTGGGATACCCAAGACGCCCGCACTATCATTACGCTGGCAGAGTTGCATGGTTTCAACCCCAAGAAACAGCGTCCGTTTGAAGGCACACCACACCGGGCGCTGGATGATGCCAAACACCAGGCGCGCTACGTTGCAGATACCATTTCAGCGCTTTATTACCGCCAACCCGCGGGAAAATGATCGCGCCGGGGAAATCAAGCGCAAACGGTTTCCTGTCTGTCATCAATACGTTATCACTTCCCATTTGCGGTTGGGATCTCTACTCTAGTCCTCTTTGTCATTCGGATGTACCATTTTTGTTATGCAAAAATTTCTCTTTCTCCTGCTTAGCCTAGTGTTGCTAGGTCCTCTGGGAATCGATCTCTATCTGCCCACCATTCCTGCCATTGCTCTGGGCCTTAACAGCAGCGAAGCCTTGATCCAATCCACCATTTCGCTTTTTATTCTGGTGTTGGGTCTTGGCCAGGTGATCGCCGGTCCGCTGGTGGATAACTACGGTCGTAAGCCGGTGGCTATCGCCGGGATCCTGATTTATATGGTGGGCGCTGCCATGGCCGCGCTGGCGACAACGGCAGATATCTTTGTCGCTTCGCGCCTGATGCAAGGCGTGGCCGTTTGCTGTACCGCCGTTGTAGCCTTCAGTGGCGTGCGCGATCGAATGAATGGCGATGACGCCGCACGCGCTTTCGGTTTTCTCAACGGCACGCTGAATATCATTCCTGCACTGGCCCCGCTGCTCGGTGGTTTGCTGGCAGAAGCCTTCGGCTGGCGCGCCCCATTCTGGTTCCTGGTCGGTTATGCCGTGGTGGTGTTATTTCTGGTCATCGTCTTCCTACCGGAAACCCGCCCCGCTACTACCGTTGCCGTAAAAGGGCTGCCGGTACGACAGTATCTGCGCATTCTTGGCGATCGCCGTTTTATCTCCTTTGCGGTGGTCAACGCCGGGGCGATGGGGATGGCGCTAACTTATGTTTCATTGGCACCTAACGTGCTGATGGGCACTGCCGGGCTATCACCGCTGCAGTTCTCTTTGGTATTTGGTGCCAACGGTTTCTGGATCATGCTGGTCAGCTTTGTCGCCAACCGTATCATTCACAAGATTGGCCGCCCTTTCTGCCTGGCGACCGGCGGCATACTGATGGGGTTAGGATGTCTCGCGTTAGTGTTGGGCGTGGCACTACTGGGTGACGCCGCACAAAGCCATTGGTTGGCGTATATCCTGCCTGTGGCCTGCGCCTGCGCCGGATTGGCTTTTGTCATGGGGCCGTCAACCAGCTATGCGTTGGAGCCTTACTCTAACGAAGCTGGTGTGGCCTCAGCACTGGTAGGTTTTATTCAGATGGCCGGGGGTGCCGCGCTGGGCCTGATCGCGATGGCGTTATCACTGCAACCGAAAATGTCGCTGGCGTTAGTGATGCTGGTAGGTTGCCTGCTGGCGCTACACGCGCGGCAGCGCAGCAAGCAAATCAAAGGACAGTTGAAGAAGATCGGCTGAAGCTATTTCTCAATAACAATAGGCACCCGTGCCGCCAATGCTGTCAGCAGCTCGTAACCCAAGGTTCCGGCTGCGGCAGCCACATCATCGACCGGCAGTTTCCTTCCCCAGAGTTCGACATCAGTACCAATGGTTGCCTGCGGGCACGGCGTCAAATCCACCGTCATCATATCCATGGAAACCGAACCTACCGTGTGCGTCAGCACACCGTCCACCCAGACTGGAGTCCCAGTGGGCGCATGGCGAGGATAGCCATCCGCATAACCACAGGCTACGACGCCGATACGCTGCGCCCCACCAGCGGCATAGCGCCAGCCATACCCTACCCGGTCTCCCGCTTGCAGCTGTTGGATGCCAATGATCTTGCTGCTCAGCGTCATCACCGGTTGCAAACCGGTGGCGGCGATGTCCTGCCAGTTGCCGCTGGGTGATGCACCATAAAGTATAACCCCCGGCCTCACCCATTCCCCCTGCGTATGAGGGTGCCACAGGGTGGCCGCTGAGTTGGCCAGACAACGAGGCAAATCAATCGCAGCAGTAGCGCGTTCAATCACGGCCATTTGCTCCGTTACGCCTTCAGTACCGTCGGCGGTGGCGAAGTGGCTCATTAGCGTTATCGAACCAATATTGTGCAGCTCCTTTGCGGTTAACCAAGCGCTGTGCAACCGCTCCGGGGCAAACCCTAGGCGATTCATCCCACTGTTCAACTTGAGATAAACATCCAGCGGCGCCTGTAAATGCGCTTCGGCAATCGCCTGTAGTTGCCAGTCGCTGTTCACCGCCGTGGTTAAGCAATAGCGATCGATCAGCATCAGGTCTGCGGGTTGGAAAAAACCTTCCAATAGCAAGATGGGTCCCTGCCAACCAGATTCGCGTAATAACACTGCCTCGTTCAGATCGAGCAAGGCAAAACCATCGCTATTCTCGGCCAGGCTGCACCAGACGTGTTGCAAACCATGGCCATAAGCGTTGGCCTTGACAACAGCCCATATTTTAGCTGAAGGTGCAAAACGACGAACTACCCGCAGGTTAGTGGTCAACGCGGCCAAATGCAGCGTAGCGTTAATCGGGCGAGGCATGGACTCTCCTATCAGATTTGGTTTCAGCGTGCCGGGTGCACGTCATTCAAGGGAACAACAGGTCCCTGCCGAAAGTCTGCGCGGTAACGCGCCACCGCTAGATCGTCTGAAGCAATGGCCGGGGTGACCCCAGAGATCAAGTCGGCAAGCAACTGCCCGGAGCCGCAGGCCATCGTCCAACCCAAAGTGCCATGGCCGGTATTTAAATAGAGATTCTTCAGCGGAGTGCGCCCCACGATTGGCGTGCCATCTGGCGTCATCGGGCGCAGCCCCGTCCAGAATGTTGCCTCCTCAATGCGCCCACCGTTCGGATACAGATCGCGTACCACCATTTCCAGCGTTTCACGCCGCTTCTGCTCCAACTGGGTATTGAAGCCAACAATCTCTGCCATACCGCCCACGCGGATGCGCTTATCGAAGCGAGTAATGGCAATTTTGTAGGTTTCGTCCAGCACGGTAGAGAATGGCGAGGCCGCTTCATCGGTTATCGGGATAGTTAATGAGTAACCTTTCAACGGATAAACCGGAATGGACACCAGATCGCGCAGTAGCGCGGTAGAATAGGCGCCGAATGCCACAACATAGCTATCGGCAGTAATGATTTCGCCATCACACTGCACGCCGGTAATTTTATCTCCTTCCACCAGCAAGCGTTCAACGTTGCTGTTAAACAGGAAGTTGACTCCGGCCTGCTGAGCCAGCTTGGCCAACTGCTGGGTGAACAGTTGGCAGTCCCCGGTTTCATCATTCGGCAGCTGTAAGCCACCGGTAAGCTTGTGGGCAACCTGCGCCAACGCCGGTTCGACCGTCACCAACTGGCTGGCCTCCAGCAGTTTGTAAGGTACTCCGGCGTCCTCCAGCACGGCAATGTCCTTGGCCGCGCTGTCAAACTGCTGCTGGGTGCGGAACAGTTGCAACGTGCCGCCTTGACGGCCTTCGTACTGGATGCCGGTTTCCTGACGCAGAGCTTTAATACAGTCGCGGCTGTATTCCGCCAGACGCACCATACGGCCTTTATTGGTCATATAGTGGGCGGTATCGCAGTTTTTCAGCATCTGCCACATCCAGCGCAGTTGGAAACTGCTGCCGTCCAGGCGGACTGCCAACGGTGCGTGACGCTGGAACATCCATTTAATCGCCTTCAACGGTACCCCAGGGGCTGCCCAAGGTGCGGCGTACCCCGGAGATATTTGCCCGGCATTGGCCGCACTGGTTTCCAAAGCTGGCCCGGGTTGACGATCGATCACCGTCACCTCATGGCCCGCTTTTGCCAAGTACCATGCACTGGCAACCCCTACCACTCCGCTACCTAAAATAACCACTCTCATCGCTGACTCCAGCCCAAGGATCGATAAAGCACAATCTACCAATAACAGGAAATTAACTCAGTGGAAAAAACTACTCAACAAATCGTTTATTAATCGTGACAATATTCACAATTATTTTATCGTTGATGCGCTCGACTTTGGCAATACTGGTTAAAAAATAACGATATGATGCTGTTAAAGCGCATTTTGACGAAAAATCAGGCTGTTCATCCGCCAAAAACATCAGCGAAAACAACCAGCGCCATATGGAATTACAACCTTCAAGGGTTGGAATATAAATCTGTTTAATTAAATATTTCAGGCGAATAACTCCAACCTAGTCCATTGCGCGTCAGTTTCCTCTGCCTCACGGTCCGAATGCCAGGTTGAGTGCCACCACAGGCCGCAAAACGGGTTTAAGCGTAGCTACCCCAAGTGGTTATCAGTGCTCAGCATGGATGATTTCAAACGATTTATTACGACTTGGACTATCATTGTTAAAGGGTCTGCCAAAAGAGCCGACGCCGTTCATAACGAGGGTGCGCTGATGACTACTTCGACACAGAAAAAGGTTAAGGAAGATAAACGTCTGAGCGATGGACCGGACTGGACATTCGACCTGTTGCAAGTGTATTTGGAACAGATCGACCGAGTTGCCAAACATTACCGGCTCGACACCTATCCGCATCAGATCGAGGTCATTACCTCCGAGCAGATGATGGATGCCTATTCCAGCGTCGGGATGCCGATCAACTATACCCACTGGTCATTCGGTAAAAAGTTCATCGAAACCGAGCAGCGCTATAAGCATGGCCAGCAGGGATTGGCCTATGAGATCGTGATCAACTCCAACCCGTGTATTGCCTATCTGATGGAAGAAAACACCATCACCATGCAGGCACTGGTTATGGCTCATGCCTGCTATGGGCACAACTCGTTTTTCAAAAATAACTATCTATTCCGCAGTTGGACCGACGCCAGTTCAATTGTCGATTATCTGCTGTTCGCCCGCCACTACATTAGCGAGTGTGAGGAACGCTATGGCGTGGAAGAGGTAGAAAAGCTGCTGGACTCCTGCCATGCGCTGATGAATTACGGGGTCGATCGCTACAAACGGCCACAAAAAATCTCGCTGGTGGAAGAAAAAGCTCGCCAAAAGAGCCGTGAAGAGTATCTGCAAAGCCAAGTCAACTCGCTATGGAAAACCCTGCCGCGAGTCGATCGCGAAGCTCTGCCGGAACAGGTCCTACGTTTTCCACGGGAGCCGCAGGAAAACATTCTCTATTTTATGGAGAAAAACGCCCCATTGCTGGAATCCTGGCAGCGTGAAGTGCTGCGCATCGTGCGTAAGGTAAGCCAGTATTTCTACCCGCAAAAACAGACGCAGGTGATGAATGAGGGCTGGGCCACCTTCTGGCACTACAGCATCCTTAACCACCTGTATGACGAAGGGCGCGTGACGGATCGCTTTATGCTCGAGTTCTTGCACAGCCATACCAATGTGGTCTACCAACCACCGTACAACAGCCAATACTATAGCGGCATCAACCCGTACGCGCTGGGCTTTGCCATGTTCCAGGACATCAAACGGATCTGCCAGTCGCCGACAGAAGAAGATCGATACTGGTTCCCGGATTTCGCCGGCAAAGACTGGTTGGACACCCTGCACTTCGCCATGCGTGACTTCAAGGATGAGAGCTTTATCAGCCAGTTCCTATCACCGAAGGTGATGCGTGATTTCCGCTTGTTTACCGTGCTGGATGACGATCGCAACAATTACCTGGAGATTTCAGCGATCCATAACGAAGCGGGCTATCGGGCGATACGTCAGGAGCTGTCGGCTCAGTACAACCTGAGTAACCACGAGCCCAATATTCAGATCTGGAATGTGGATCTGCGTGGCGATCGTTCATTAACGCTGCGCTATATTCCGCAAGACCGGGCTCCATTGGATAAAAGTCGCCGTGAGGTGATGAAACATCTGCATCGTCTGTGGGGGTTCGACATTATTCTGGAACAGCAAAACGAAGATGGCAGCGTTGAGTTGCTGGACCGCTGCCCACCAAGACCCAACGCGTTATAAAGCGGCAATATGAAAAAGGGGCGCATGCAGCGCCCCTTCAACTATCTGATTACGGGAATAACGCGAATTAACGACGCGCTTCGGTCAGATCGCTTGGCATAGTGCCCTGCATACTCTGCCAAATAGCCCCGCTCTCTTTACCGTAGTTACGCACGCAATCCATCACCTGATCGTACATCTTCTCATGACACAGGCTCGACAGCTTGTTGTAGAAGGTCAGTGCGAGCTTGCGCGCTTCCGGGTTGGAGAAGTAATAACGGCCAACGCGGGTATACAGCCCTTTCAACCCATTGAGGATCAGGCCGTAAATCGGGTTGCCCGAGGCAAAGGCCAAGCCACGGAAAATTTCATAGTCGAGCTGGTTGAAGGCATCCGCCTGATCGTCAACCAGCGCCGCTTTCGCCAACACTTCCTGCGCCTGCTCCGGGTGGTTACGCACCGCCGCACGGATAAAGATCGAGGCAATATTGGTCCGCACTGACAGCAGATTATCGATCAGCTGCGGTACGCTGTTGTGATCGAGCCGGGCCAGGGTTTCCAGAATATTAAGGCCGGAGGTTTCCCAAAAATTATTCACCTTGGTCGGCTTGCCGTGCTGAATAGTCAGCCAGCCGTCACGGGCCAGTCGCTGTAGAACCTCACGTAATGTGGTGCGCGTGACGCCAATCAGTTCTGAAAGCTCACGTTCCGCGGGCAAAATAGAGCCGGGAGGGAAGCGGTTATTCCAAATACTTTCAATAATATACTCTTCCGCGAAACCGGCAGGACTCTGCGCCTTTATAACCATGTGTTTGATGTTCCGTAACGACGATAATCAGTAATTGTAATCGTCAGATCATACCAGATCGCTGGGGCATCACATAGCGCGAGCCAAAAACAATAAACGAAAGTGTGCATAAGCTGGCAAAAAGATGAAAAAAACCACTTCGCAGAAATTTCAGGCTATTAAGGCTTCCTTGTTTGCATCAGCCCCACTGCCGTTGTTAGGGTATGGCGTGCCAACTCACTTTAAGGTTTCACAAAAACAAGCATGGATATGACAATACGCTCGGCATTGGTAAAGAACTTTCTCGGGGCGTCCCCCGATTGGTACAAACTGGCCATCATCAGTTTTCTGGTGATCAATCCCTTGGTATTTTTCTTGGTCAGCCCTTTCGTGGCGGGCTGGTTACTGGTTATCGAGTTTATCTTTACGCTGGCAATGGCGCTGAAATGCTACCCGCTACAGCCCGGCGGACTACTGGCCATTGAGGCTGTATTGATCGGCATGACCAGCCCCGCACACGTCAGCGCGGAAATTGCCAGTAATCTTGAGGTGTTATTGCTGCTGGTATTTATGGTGGCAGGTATCTACTTTATGAAGCAATTGCTGCTGTTTGTGTTTACCAAACTGCTGCTGAACATCCGCTCAAAAATGCTGCTATCGCTGTCCTTCTGCGTTGCCGCTGCACTGCTCTCTGCCTTCCTGGATGCCCTGACCGTGGTCGCAGTGGTGATCAGCGTCGGCACGGGTTTTTATTCGATCTACCATAACGTCGCCTCCAATCAGAAAATCGATATTAGTGACGATAGTCACCTAGAAGATGCCGACCACAAACAGACGCTGGAACAGTTCCGCGGCTTTCTGCGCAGCCTGCTGATGCATGCGGGCGTTGGCACTGCTCTCGGGGGCGTGATGACCATGGTGGGCGAGCCGCAGAACCTGATCATCGCCAAAAGCGCCGGGTGGGGCTTTGGCGAATTTTTCCTGCGCATGACCCCTGTCACGCTACCGGTGTTCGTTTGCGGTCTGTTGGTTTGCCTGCTGGTTGAACGTTTTGCGTTATTTGGCTACGGCACCAAACTGCCGGACCAGGTGCGTAGCGTGCTAAAAGAGTTCGATCGCCAAGCAACGGCCAAGCGTAGCCGCCAAGAAAAAATAAAGTTGGTGGTACAGGCGTTAATCGGCCTCTGGTTGGTGATTGCCTTGGCCTTCCACCTGGCGGAAGTGGGCCTGATTGGCCTCTCAGTGATCATTTTGGCAACCTCGCTGTGCGGCGTAACCGATGAGCATGCGATCGGCAAGGCTTTCCAGGAAGCCCTACCCTTTACCGCGCTGCTGACGGTGTTCTTCACCGTCGTGGCGGTGATCATTGAACAGCAGCTGTTTTCTCCGGTGATCCACTATGTGCTACAAGCACCGCCGAGCTCACAGCTTTCCCTGTTCTATCTGTTCAACGGTCTGCTCTCTTCCGTTTCTGATAACGTTTTTGTCGGTACGGTTTACATTAACGAAGCGCGGGCGGCACTGGCGGACGGAGCAATTTCCCTGCAACAGTTCGAGCTATTGGCGGTAGCGATTAACACCGGTACCAATCTGCCTTCGGTAGCTACACCTAACGGGCAGGCTGCTTTCCTGTTCCTGCTGACCTCTGCCCTGGCGCCGTTGGTACGTCTGTCTTATGGCCGCATGGTCTGGATGGCATTGCCTTACACAGTGGTACTGACCCTGGTTGGCCTGCTGTGTGTGCAGCATACTCTGGCACCGGTAACAGACCTGTTTACGCAATGGCAGTGGTTAATGCCGCTACCGCTTGACGCGACGGCCCCAATCGCTGCACATTAGCCGCCATAACCGTCCCTGCAAACGACGATATTTTTCACTGAATCATCGTTAGATAGCTGGCAGCGGGGATGAATTGGTTTACACTGCCGGTTCAATTGCTTACTGCATGGAAGAATATAGATATGTTGCAATTCTTTAACCGCTGCTCGCAGGGGCGCGGTGCTTGGCTGTTGTTGGCTCTGACTGCATTGGTACTGGAGTTGGCGGCCCTCTATTTTCAGCACGTGATGCTGTTACAGCCTTGCGTAATGTGTATCTACGAACGTGTTGCGCTGTTCGGGATTTTGGGAGCGTCACTGCTTGGTGCGTTGGCACCGAAGTCGCCGCTACGCTATGTGGCGATCCTGCTATGGATTTACAGCGCCTGGGAAGGCCTGCAGTTAGCCTGGAAACACACGATGATCCAGCTGCATCCATCGCCGTTTAATACCTGTGATTTCTTTGTCAGCTTCCCATCCTGGCTGCCGCTAGACAAATGGGCGCCTGCGGTGTTCCACGCTTCGGGTGACTGCTCGGTGCGACAGTGGCAGTTCCTGTCGTTGGAAATGCCTCAGTGGTTGGTGGGGATTTTTGCTGCCTATTTGCTGATCGGGATTGTGGTTCTGCTCAGCCAATTTGTCCGCCAACGTAAACGCGACCTGTTTGGCCGCTAACGCTATAACATCGCAAAAACGGCGCCTAAGGACGCCGTTTTTTATTGCTACTGACTCCCATCACCAGGCTTATCGAGTAGGGCCACTCATGCTGCGCCCATTAGGATAATCAATGGCATCGTGTGTGGTAGGCAAGCAACATCAAGTATGGGTAAAGTAATACACGAGCACGATCAGTACTCCGGCCACGGCAAATAGGCGTACCATCTTCATCATCACATTCTCATCACAGGCGGAGGTGCCGACAAACTACCTAAGATTTTGTTTAAAAAGAAGCGTCCACCAGGCGATTACGACGTAATTTACATAACATTAAGTTTTGTTGCGGTTCCCCGCCGATATACCGCTCAATCTTTGGCAATCACCCCGCTTTCAAGCACAGATATTTCGGCTACACTTAATCACTGACTGGCCGTTTTTCATTCACCGTATTAATACTTTAGGGCGGATATTAATAAAATGATGACGTATATAAGCCACTCTCCTCATCCGCCCTGATTTATTCCCCTGCTCGTTTAACTTTTGTTTAACCTGACCGCCCGGTTAGCACGCGATTTCGGCTATGCTCTGCATGATAAAACGCCTACGTCTACCAAGGCAGCAGGCGCTCAACCAATGAATAGTCGCAGCCAGGTAAGATAGAAAGGGTATTTTGAGCAAGGGATCACTATGTCAGAAAATAAAATCAATCCGCAATCGGCCATCACGACGCTACCCTATTTAGACTGGAATGCTACCTCCTCTGCTACTCTGGATGCCATATCCGAGTTGGAAAGCGGCAAGGTGCTCTATTTCCCTCATCTGGCCTTTAATCTGACCGATGCGGAAAAAGCCTTACTCACTCCAGAGTTGGTCGATCCCAAACGCAAGAATATTAGCTATCAGCCAGAACAGCAAAAGTTGACCGGGGTTGCCCTTGAGGCCAAACGCGAAGCGGTACATAAATTAATGGCTCGGCACTATCAAGCCTGCCAGCATCTAATCGATTCCGTGCTGCCCGAATATCGGCACGCAGTGCAAATGCCCACCAATAGCCTGCGTCTGCACCCGATCTCTGCATGGACAGCCTCGACTTCATGGCGCAAGGACGACCGCCGCCTGCATGTCGATGCGTTCCCTTCGCGCCCCAATTATGGCAATCGTATTTTACGCATCTTCACCAATATCAACCCTCATGGTGAAAGCCGCCAGTGGCGCGTCGGGGAGCCGTTCCCTCAGTTGGCGCAGCGTTTTCTGCCACGCCTGAAACGTTATTCGCCCTTTGCCAGTTGGTTGCTGGATAAAGTGGGTATTACCAAAACGCGCCGTAGTCACTACGATCATCTGATGCTGCAAATGCACGATGCGATGAAGGCAGACAAAGACTACCAGGAAAGCGGCCCCCAGCAGGCGGTTGAATTCCCTCCAGGAAGCAGTTGGATCTGTTTTTCCGATCAAACTCCCCATGCCGCCATGGCCGGGCAGTATATGCTGGAACAGACCTTTATTTTACCGGTGAGCGCCATGAAAACTCCGCAGCATGCGCCGCTGAACGTCTTGCAAGAGTTGTTAAACAAGCCATTGATATAAAAAAGCCTGGCTTTTCAGCCGATCCGCGGGTTAAACGCTGGATCGGCCATAACTTCGATCTGTGTCACCCCATTGGGGCAGCAAATTTGGTATATTAATCACGCAGTAGTATGCACATCACCTACTCATTATGGAGGTTGTATGTACAAGACTATATTAGCTCCCATTGATTTGGCTGAAATAGAGTTAACACAGAAAGTCATTCCCACGATTAATTCACTGGCGAACATCGATTACCCGCATATTCATTTCTTCGCCGTCCTCTCCCCTATGCTCTCTTATTATGAATATGGGCTATCGCACCCCGAGCGGTTGCTGCCCAGCGATGATGAGCGGATACAGATTGCACTGGCGGAGTTAAAGAAAGCCGTCACGGCGTTTGATATTCCGGAAGGCCGAGTGCACTGTTCGGTAGAGATTGGCGCGCCAAGGGATCGGATTTTGAATTTTGCAGATGAGATCAACGCCGATCTGATCGTTGTCGGTTCGCGAAGGCCTAGTATCACTACCTTCTTGCTTGGCACAACGGCATCATCGGTCGTCAGGTATGCCAAAACCTCGGTCCTGGTGGTGCGATAAGGCTACTGCACAGGCTACCTTTAATAACGCGACACCTTAAGCTTGAGACTGGTGGGAGTCATTGCAGGTTAGCCGACCGTTGAGCACAGGGATGCGCGATACGAGCCCCATGGACGGGTTCACGGCGTGACGGCGTTCTGCATGACGTCTACCTGTAACACTATTCGATACAGCTAGTTAGCTTATTTTGACATACCATTACTCACCTAAGTAGCTGCGCGGAATAGTAGATCACTTTGAGGGAACTCAGCCCGGATTGTGCGATCTGATCAATCGCCAAAAAGAAACAAACCACCAACCGGACTGAGCAATGCCGATCATAGCACCTATACTCCGTCCCGAACGACGCCTGATGCAGAAAGCAATCCATAAAACGCGCGATAAAAACCATGCCCGCAGGCTGACTGCAATGCTGATGCTGCATTGGGGCGACTACGTCAGCTCAGTCGCCAAAACGCTCTGCTGTGCCCGTTCATCCGTCGGACGCTGGATTAACTGGTTTACTCTGTCGGGTGTCGAAGGTCTAAAATCCTTACCCGCAGGGCGATCCCGCCGCTGGCCATTTGAGCATATATGCGTATTGTTACGTGAACTGATAAAGCACTCTCCTGCTGATTTTGCCTATCAGCGTTCACGCTGGAGTACAAAGCTGCTGGCAATAAAAATTAAAGAAATCACCGGGTGTCAATTACATGCCGGGACCGTTCGTCACTGGCTGCCGTCGGCGGGGCTTGTGTGGCGCAGGGCCGCACCAACCCTGCGTATCCGTGACCCGTATAAAGATGAAAAGATGGCCGCTATCCATAAAGCGCTGGACTAATGCAGTGCAGAACATCCGGTCTTTTATGAGGATGAAGTGGATATCCACCTTAACCCCAAAATTGGTGCCGACTGGCAGCTTCGCCGGCAGCAAAAGCGAGTGGTTACACCGGGACAGAATGAAAAATACTATCTGGCCGGAGCACTGCACAGCAGTACGGGCAAAGTCAGCTATACAGGCGGGAGCAGCAAAATTTCGACGCTGTTCATCAGCCTGTTGAAACATCTTAAAGCCACGTACCGGCGGGCAAAAACCATCAGGCTGATCGTGGATAACTACATCATCCACAAGAGCCGTGAAACCCAGCGCTGGCTGAAGGGAAACCCGAAGTTCAGAGTGATTTATCAGCCGGTTTACTCGCCGTGGGTGAATCATGTTAAACGGTTATGGCAGGCGCTGCACGATACGAAGCCAGTAACTATCCCATTAACTTTGGGTGGTGACGGTTGGTGGTACGGCAGTTATAACGCCCAGGAGGAAGCAAAACCATGAGAAAACCAGATTTCGCATCAACAAAACGTAACGCCACTTTTGAAAAATGGCATGAAAAGCTTTGTGACTATCCCGACTTGCGCGGTGAAAGTGCAGCAGATGCTGATGCATGGCGTGAGGACTACGATGCAGGCAAGACACCAGTTGATGCTGGCTGCGATGAATGGGGCGACGAGTGATGAACAACAACGGCAGGTCAGGCGCTGTCTTTTCTGACCTATCGGAAGGCACCCGGCACGGCTGCAGTTTTTAATAGACAAAAGGCGTGCGGTATATCCGCAGGCCTTTTGATTTTAATTATGCTGAATCCGGATGTGAACTACAAATCAGAAAAGGCAACCTCCTTTCAAGTATGGTTATTACGACTCCGGTTTCTTTCAGGCCCTAATCTTTCTGTTTGTAGGATGAGTGTTTACTCCCCAAAAACCGGCCACCGCACTGACAACAGCTCCCACCAGAAGAGCGATAAATGACCACAGTGCAATTTTTGCAGCCACGCTGGCGGCTTCGTCTGCTTTCTCTTTTGCCTGCTTTTTAAATTCCGCGTACTGCACCTTCGCATCGTTCAGATTACTCTGGAGTTGCGTCATGCGGTTGCTTACCTCCTGAACGGTTTTGTCACGCGCCTGAATGAAGTTATCGACGGCCCTGTCAGCCTCTTCCGGTGACAGGCTGGTATTTTCTGACAGCGCCTTTTTTAGCTCATTCCTGTCGATACCTTTGCTGACTGCTTCCGCACGCGACTTCAGTTTTCTGCTTAGCGTATCAATGATGGTGTCGCTGTTGCCTGGGTTGACGGCCAAATCTTTGACAGAATCTGCAATGTCACTCCCCGCAGCCTGAAGCTGAGACTGTAGAAACTCCGGCTGAAGTTCTTTAATGTTGCTCTTGCGCAACGCATCCAGCACCTTTCCATCCGCCTGTGTTGCCGTGAGCTGGGTGTTTAGTCCGAGTCTGTCAGCAATATTCTGGGCGATATCTGCGGTTGCGCCTGACGCTTTTCCTGCGGCGTTGCCCAATCCACTCACAGCAGAACCTGTTGCAGATGCTGCCGCGCCAACGGCGCTTCCAGCCATGTGCAGAATGCCACCGGCGGCGGCGAAGCCCAGCACGGAAGCAACAAGCAGAGATGTGGCCCATGAGAGAAATCCATGGATGATTCCATCCACGCCCGCCAGCCTGCCGGCCACAAAACCGCCGCAGGCCAGACTAAGTACTATCGAGATAACTGACCAGATCAAAACAGCCTTGTCAGCACCATTAATCACATCGTCAGACTGAGGTGAAAGCATTGAAAAACCAAGGCTGGAACCAAGCGTAGTCAGCAGCAGGGACACTGCCATTACTGTTACCACGCCAGCAATTATACTGCCCCACGATACGCGCCTGCTCAGTTCCGTTTCTTTTACAAATTCCATTATCATCTCCAATTAAAAAACTTATGAAAAGGCGGGATTCATCCACTCCCAGATTAATATTAGTAGAAATCTGGGGCACTGAAAGCCGATGAGCCGAAACGGGCATGGGCCCAGTCGTTAATATTGGCAATATGGAGAACATCTCTGGTCTGAATATCAGAGCTGTGGCCGCGCTTTGTGTGGCTTGTTGCGACCAATGGCTGGGGGTAGTGGAATTCGCTGACAAGGTTCACTGGAAAACATGCACACCATCGCCAACGAAATTATGGAAGCCGTGGCAGCAGCACCTACTCCTACCAAGGCGGTGCCAGATGCGTGACCGTACTCCGTACACCAACGAAGAGCTGATCGAGATGGTCGATGAGATTGAAGAGTTCTACCCGCGCCGGGCTGAAACGCTCAGAGTTCTTCATTTCTGGTGTTAACTGTAACGATCGGGTGTGCAAGCGCGTAAGCGATGATGCAGCCCAGTTCTGGACAGTTTACAGACGCGACCCAGATGGCTGTAGGGTAGTCCTGTTTGACTGTGTCACAAAGGCGGATGCAGAAGCCGCAATGATCCAGTTGTCCCACCTCTAGCACAACAGCATTGAATTCCTAAATTCTCTCCACCTCTTTATTATGTATATCCAAACAGTGGTTTGGTTGGGAGTTACCCCAATACTAGTATTTTTTAATAACCAACAATGTACACCACAGGTGTAAAAAGGAGCTAATATGAAAAAGGTACCGTTAGATCTTGTCTATAAAATGTATAAAGCAAAACCTGGCGACATTATTGATAATACTTATGTTCGAATGCATGGCGGCTGGCTTTTAGAGGGAGGCGTTCGGCCTGCCGATAGCAATAAAGTATTCAGCTTCGCCCCTATTTATCAGTTCACGCTCAAGGATTTGTCCGATGGAACTTACTACTATGCGGCTCAAACTTGTCACTATCAACCAGGATATAATCCCAACCAGCCGCATGATGCATATTTTCTAGAACCATTTGTCCAATCCATGGATCCTTTCGAAATATACACTTGCGAATTTAAAGAAATGTCAGTTATCACTGTAGTGGCAACGGAAGATCCTCCAGTCTAATAATAACTTAATGTTATTGAAGCCCAGTAGTGACGCCGTATACTACCAATCAACCCGCCAAGTGCGGGTTTTTTATTACTCGAAATCCTTCGGAGTATCCCCCATGAACATCATCAGCGTGAGGTTACCCAGCGCATTCTTTGCTGCTGGCCGCGTTTCTACGGACGAATTAAGCAGTGTTATCCATCAGGGATTGTGGAAAAAGACCGGCGTAATGCCTGCACCGGTTGTTGTTTCTCTGCATGACAAGAAGGCGGCACTAGCTTCTGGGTGTGCCGTTGGTGATGTTCTGGAAATCTTAGGCCAAGGAGACAAACCATGCTCGCAGACCAATTAGACCAAGCTTCTGAGCTTGAGCAATTCAACATTCAGGTAGCACTGACTTCTCGCCAGCACGAGCCAGCACCCTCGCCCATCTGCCTCAATGGCGATTGCGGTGAGCCATCAGTGCCAGGAACAAACTTTTGCTGCAAAGAGTGCCGGGAAGATAACGAGCGCCATCAGTGGAGCCTGAAGAATCGGAGGGTTGCATGAAGATTAGAGTTGATTGGGAGGTGGTGATAGTCATCGCCCTGTTGTGCGCTGCGGCGGGGATACTTGGGTTGGATATGGCGGGGTAATGGATGGATACAGCAGTAGAGAACGCGCTACGCAGTCAAGCACGACGATGTAGGTCGGAAATCATAGCTCAGACCCAAGGTAAACCAAAAAAGCAGCACGACCCTATCACCATCGCAATTCTTGACTCTCACGCAAAAAAATCACCGCACTACCACCGGGAAAATTCAGCGCCAAATTGTGGCTGAGCTATTTTGTGCATCTCATCGATAAAGAGGTAAACCATGGATAACGTGATCCAACTGACGCCCAACAAGTGGGTTGCTGAGGATGTTTTGATAACACTAACTGGCCTTACAACGCACATGATCCAGCATGCCCGTCGCACATCATGGATGGAGGGGCGCGAATATCGGCATATAGCAGCTGACATGCAGCCAGCGCCAAATAGCACCATTATGTACAACCGGCACGAGGTTGATAATTGGGTAGAGAGACAAAGCCCGGCGAAAAGACGGCGGATTTCTGCTTAAATGCCCTTTCCAATCACCTAGCGAGGGTTTGCTATGTCAAAGTATCCAACCGGTGTTGAGAGTCACGGAGGCTCTCTCCGCTTATGGTTCAGCTATCAAGGACGGAGAGTAAGGGAAAATCTTGGCGTTCCTGATACACCGAAAAATAGGAAAGCAGCCGGAGAGTTGCGATCTTCCGTCTGCTACTCCATAAAGACTGGCACTTTCAACTATGCGTCACAGTTTCCGCAATCAACTAACTTAGCCAAGTTTGGTCTAGTAGCGCCCGGCATGGCTTGGTGATGTTGCAATGAGATGGCTAGAGCTAAAGCGCATGGAGACCAGCTTAAATGCGATGAATCGCTATACATCGTACATTAAGGTAACTACCGAAATACTGGGCCATGAACACCTTATTTCTTCAATAACTCACGAGTATATTATAAGGACAAGAAAGGAATTACTGACCGGGTATCAGATTTGCGGAAAGCACCAGAAAACGCGCTGCATGAAGAAGGGACGCACGGTGAGAACCGTTAACGTGTATATGACGTGCCTATCCGATGTTTTCGAATTTGCGGTGAGGAATGCTATGTCAGCAAGTCGCCATTTGTCGGTGTTGACCCGCTCCACAAGAGCAAGTCAGAACCAGATCCGCTTACCCACGATGAGTACTGCAGGCTGCTTGATGCAGTTCCGTCTGAGCAGATTAGAAACCTATGGGTGCTAGCCGCGAATACATGAATGAGGTATGGCAAGATGAGCGCTCTTGCATGGGAGGATATCGATCCAAAGAATTGGACGATCACAATAAGCCGAAACATCGCGATGAAAGGCCACTTCAATCCGCCAAAAACTGACAGAGGCATTAGGACAATAAACCTTACTGACGCGGCCATTTAGGCGCTAAAGAGCCAGATGGAATACACAAGGCTCGGCAAACAGCGCAAGGCCAGCGTCCATCTACGCGAGTTTGGTAGAACCCGCATTGATGAATGCACTTTTGTGTGTGTACCAAGACTAACTGCGCGGAATGGTAAAGGCGGGGACTGATACGGGCCTGGATCTTTTGGCTCTACCTGGAACTTCATTTTAAAGAGGGCAGGAATACGACACCGCAAAGCGTATGAGTCACGGCATACATATGCCTGCTGGGCATTAAGCGCCGGGGTGAATCCGAACTTCATCGCGGCGCAAATGGGCCACTATTCTGCACAGATGGTTTATACCGTCTACGGGAAGTGGATGAGCGACAATGACCAGGACCAACTGAGCATTTTATACGCAAACTTTACGAGCAATGCCCCACAGATGCCCCTGGCATCTTTTAAGAGATGAAAATCCCTTTCAATATCAATCTGTTATCTAGCCCAACTGGGTTTGTTGAGGATGTGGTCCTGCCAATCCACAACTTCACTTTCACGCACCGCGATATGGCGTACGGTAATGCGCTCACCGTGCATTGCCGCTTTTGATCCGCTGACCAACGGGTGCCAGTCAAACAAGGGTTTACCCTCGCCGATTAGGCGATAGGCGCAGGTTGGCGGTAGCCAGTCGAACGTGGTGAGATTTTCGCGCGTCAGCTTGATGCAGTCTTCTTCCAGCTCAAAGCGGCGTTCGTAGTTGCGGCACTGGCAGGATTTGATATTGAGCTGATCGCAGGCCACGTTGGTGAAGTAAATCTCATCGGTATCTTCATCGATCAGCTTGTTCAGGCAGCATTGCCCACATCCGTCGCACAGCGATTCCCACTCTGCCTCAGACATTTCGTCCAGCGTCTTCTGTTGCCAAAAAGGGAGTTGTGACATATCGACTTCCGAAAATAAGTAAATGAACAAACCACCTGCAAGCAGGTTCAAGGGGGCACACTATATAGACACTCAGCGCAAAAGGAAACGTTTCCCCGGCTGCCCGTGCCTGCCGCAACGACATCCAACGTGGATAATAGTGTAAGTTACCAAAGAGGTTTCTGCCTGCAACACCCAGAAGGCCTGACAGGCAGAAAAATCAAGCGGGATTAAATCACTCGGGTGCTCAGGGTCTTACCGTTAAGCGAGATTTTAAGCATATCGCCGGAAACCATTGGCCCGACCCCTTGAGGAGTACCGGTCAGAATGATGTCGCCCGCACGCAGCGTAAAGAAACGGCTCATATAGGCAATCAGCGGCAAAATGGGGTTGATCATATCGCGGGTATTGCCCTGCTGGCGCAGTTCTTCATTGATCGACAAAGACAGCTCGGCATTTTGCGGATCGCCAAACTCAGCCACCGGAATAAAGCCGGAGATCGGGCAAGAGCCATCAAATGCCTTGGCTTTTTCCCAAGGTTGACCCGCCTTCTTGAACCCGGCCTGCAGATCGCGCAAGGTCAAATCCAGCGCCACGCCATAGCCCGCAATGGCACGGGCCACGCGATCTTCATTGGCCTGCTTTAACGGGGTACCAATCAGCACCGCCAACTCGACTTCATGATGAATCGACCCCAGCCCCTTGGGGATCGCTACCGGTTGACGAATATCACACAATGCTGTTTCTGGTTTGATAAACAACACCGGTTCAGGCGGGGTGACACTCCCCATCTCCTTGATGTGATCGCTGTAGTTGCTGCCTACGCAAACCACTTTGCTTACCGGGAAATCAAGCAACGCTCCTTGCCAGTCTCTATGTTGATACATACCGCCTCTCCCAACCACAGTGTAGGGGCCAGATAACCTCAGCCCATGATACGTACGGGGTGCCATTCCAGGCACCTGGTAGTTACCGACCTATTTACCGATATCGTCGGCCATCATTCCCACGCTGATCGCGAAATAATACGAACGATTCCAGTGCATGAGTGTACGGAAGTTATCATAAACCAAGAATGCGCGTCCTTGCATATCATCTGGAGCGATCACCCAACTACGCAACCCAGAGGCCGGTAAGGGTGAACCATCCGCTAACACCACTCCTTTTGTCGCCCACAGTTCCTCGCGATGCCCTTGGGCGTCTTTCAACCCCAGTTGGTCAACATTTAATTGCGCGGGCAGTTTGACTTCACGGCCCCAGCCAACCCCAGCATGCCACCCCTCGGTAGCCAGATAGTTGGCCGTGGAGGCAAACACATCGTCGAGATTATTCCAGATATCGATTTTACCGTCGCCATCTCCGTCTGCAGCATAGGCCAAAAACGAGGTTGGCATAAACTGGCTCTGCCCCATCGCCCCCGCCCAGGACCCTTTCAGGTTGCTCACATCAACGTGACCCTGCTCAATAATCTGTAAGGCCGCCATCAGCTGTTTGGTAAAGAACGCTTCGCGCCGGCCTTCAAACGCCAGCGTCGCCAACGCAGAAACAACATCTTCCTTACCCTGTATCTTGCCAAAGGCACTTTCCATGCCCCATAGCGCGACAATGTATTGTTCCGGAACGCCATAACGCGCCGTCACTCGCGCCAGCTGCGGCTGATATTGCTGAAGCATCTCGCGGCCCCGCTGGATCTTCCACGCGGGCAACACACGGTTGAGGTAATCATCCAGCGTGATCTTCTTTTCCAACTGATTGCGATCGGCATTAATCACCCGATCGACAAAATGCGCGTTGGCAAAGGCGGCCTCAACGGTAGCCGCAGGTATACCCTGCTTGATGGCCCGCCGCTTCAGTTGTTCCACATAAGTCGGGAACTCCGCCGGATCACGCCCGGTTTCTGCCAGCGTGCTCCCGGTTGGCTGCGTAGCAGGCACGGGAGCTGCCCCCACCTGTTTAACGCCGCCAGCCAAAAGGAGCAGCGTTAGCATCATCGACATCTTCTTCATGATTTTCCCTACCTGCGACGACCTGCCGCCAGATGCAGATGATGCTTAAGCTGGCGTTAACACAGGGTTGAAAATCGACGCCCGGTTATTATTTGGCCTCAGACAAATGAAGGTTTAATAGGTTTTCCATCGGCGGTGGGAACTGCAGATAAAACCCTTCCTGCTTGAGGGCTTCTTTCACCTTCTCGATATCCGCTGAGGCCAATTTCTTACGCCCGTCGAGCGACAGCATCATGGCATACTGCGGAGTGCCAAAACTTTTCATCAGATCTTCCGGCACCCGAGAGAAATCGTCTTTTTTTTCGACATAAAGATAAGTCTGATCGCGCTTGGCACTTCTATAGATGACACAAAACATTTTTAAAACTCTATTTAATTGAGGCAGCGTCTTGCCTGGATATAACTCTGACTATAACATGCTTATAGTACTTCGGAATATCGCACCCCGAGTGGTATTCCGGGGATTTAAGTTGCTGAGACTGAGTCAGGATAGATGTCACAATCGCCAATTGAGCTAAAAGGCAGCAGTTTTACCCTATCGGTGGTTCATTTACATAATTGCGACCCCGAGGTAATACGCCAGGCACTGCAAGAAAAGGTGGAACAAGCGCCAGCTTTTCTCAAAAATGCCCCTGTTGTTATTAATGTTGCTACGCTGAACGGCGACGCAGACTGGAAAGAAATTCAACGGGCTGTCACTGCGGCTGGGCTGCGCGTGGTCGGCATCAGCGGTTGCAAAGATGAGCGGCAGAAACGGTCCATCGCCCGCGCCGGTTTGCCACTGCTCAATGAAGGTAAAGGCCAGAAGGCGGCCCCACAGGCGCCGGTACCTGATAATGCCCCAGCCAAAACGCGCATCATCAGTACTCCTGTCCGTTCAGGCCAACAGATTTACGCCCGTAACAGCGATTTGATCGTCACCAGCAGCGTGAGCGCCGGTGCCGAACTGATTGCCGACGGCAATATTCATATTTACGGTAGCATGCGTGGCCGCGCACTGGCTGGCGCCTCTGGCGATACCCAGTGTCAGATTTTTTGCACGCACCTGGGTGCTGAGCTAGTCTCTATCGCAGGGCAGTACTGGTTGAGCGATCAGATCCCGTCCGAGTACCTCGGGCAGGCAGCAAGGCTCAGCCTGTTGGATAATGCTTTAACCATACAACCTTTAAATTAAGCCCTTTTGACAAGGAATCCATTTCATGGCACGCATTATTGTTGTTACATCGGGTAAAGGGGGCGTTGGCAAGACCACATCAAGTGCGGCCATTGCGACCGGCTTGGCCCAGAAAGGCAAGAAAACCGTGGTGATCGACTTTGATATCGGTCTGCGTAATCTTGACCTCATCATGGGGTGTGAACGCCGGGTCGTTTACGATTTCGTGAACGTTATCCAAGGTGACGCCACGCTGAACCAGGCGCTAATCAAAGACAAGCGCACCGACAACCTCTACATTCTGCCCGCTTCGCAAACCCGTGACAAAGATGCACTGACCCGTGAAGGCGTGGAAAAAATCCTCGGCGATCTTGACGAGATGGCCTTCGAATTTGTGGTATGCGACTCACCTGCAGGGATCGAATCCGGTGCATTGATGGCGCTGTATTTTGCCGATGAAGCCATCATCACCACCAACCCTGAAGTGTCTTCAGTACGTGACTCCGACCGCATCCTGGGCATTCTTGCTTCCAAATCGCGCCGTGCCGAGAGAGGGGAATCTCCGATCAAGGAACATCTGCTGCTAACCCGTTACAACCCAGGCCGCGTCAGCCGTGGCGACATGTTGAGCATGGAAGACGTGCTGGAAATCCTGCGTATCCCGCTACTTGGCGTGATCCCGGAGGATCAGTCGGTATTACGCGCCTCTAACCAGGGTGAACCTGTTATTCTTGATAGTGAGTCCGATGCCGGCAAGGCCTATGACGATACCGTTCACCGCCTGTTAGGGGAAGAACGCCCGTTCCGCTTCATCGAAGAAGAGAAAAAGGGCTTCCTGAAACGCCTTTTTGGGGGATAAACCATGGCTCTGTTAGACTTCTTTCTGTCCCGCAAAAAATCAACAGCCAGTGTAGCCAAGGAACGGCTGCAGATTATCGTCGCAGAACGTCGTCGTGGGGACAGCGAACCCCACTATCTGCCTGATTTAAAGCGCGATATTCTAGCGGTAATTTGTAAATACATTCAGATCGATCCCGAAATGCTGCACGTGCAATTCGAGCAGAAAGGGGACGATATTTCGGTACTTGAACTTAACGTGACGCTACCGGAATCGGAAGAAACACCTAAATGATTGCGATGCAATGAGTGCCCCCTGTATATTTTTATACAGGGGGTAACTGTATATTCGTCCAGTTATAAACGCACACGCAAAAATAAAAATTCCGCGCTATTGAGACTACTCTCAGTTCTTTTTGGCACCGCTTTCTTTATGGTAAAGGCTGGCGATTAATATTTTCTTCGCTTTATTTTAAGCGAGATAAAACGGAACAGTTTGATTTAAACTGCCCCGCCCGAACTTTAACGATTAATAATCCTGTAGGATCGCCTGCAATGGCGCGGCCAATAGCTCACCACGCCAACCACTGATTAACTCAGGCTGTGACTCGCTCTCTTTCAATTTCCAGTGCCAATTCAGCAACTGGTTAATCTGCCGCCGCGAAGCCAGCAGCTCGGCGCTAAGGCCACTCTGCTCACTCACCAACGTAATGGCAGCCTTGATCTCCTTGAACACTTTCTTATAGCCAGGATGATCGACCAGGTTACTCAACGGTACTGGCAAGGCTGATTCTTCGAGAGCGCTAGCTTCCGCCACCAGCGCCACCAGGGTTTTACCATGATAGCGGATCTCCGGGCCACTCAGCCCGAGCGCCTCCAGTTCACCCAGTGAACCCGGCATATAGCGCGCCACGGCCCATAGGTTCTCTTCACGCACGACAAAGTTCACCGCCAGATCGCGTTCACGCGCCTGACGTAAACGCCACTCGGCCAGCTTTTGCAGACAAGCCAACTGACGCGGACGTAACTGCCAGGCATTGGTGATTTCGCGATAGGCCAATTCCGGCGCCAGCGCCTCACTGCGCCGTTGGCAGAGCAAGCGGCACTCGTTATCGGCTGCAGCAGTCCAACCCGCTTCCTCGGTCTCCTGCACCAGTTGCTTAGCCATCGGCAACAAGTAGAACACATCAGCCGCAGCATAAACGCATTGTCGCTCGGTCAACGGCCGCGCCAGCCAGTCGGTTCGCGATTCACTCTTATCGAGATCGACCTGCATATACTCCGTCACCAGCTTGGCAAAGCCACAGGACAGCGTATGGCCGCTGAAGGCCGCCAGGATTTGGGTGTCGACCATCGGTGTCGGCAGCGTCTTGAAGGCATTCAGAAACACTTCCAGATCTTCGCTACCGGCGTGCAGAAATTTCACTACGGCGGTATCGGCCAGCAGGTCGATAAAGGGTTGCCACTGCTTGATGGGGAGAGGATCGATCAGGGAAAGTTGTTCACCATCATATAATTGGATCAGGCCTAACTGCGGATAATAGGTACGCGTGCGGACGAACTCGGTATCCAGCGCCACCTGGGCGTAGTTTCTTGCCTGCTCGCAGACCTGCTGCAATCCGGCGTCGGTAGTGATCAACTGATAATTCAAAACATCATTCTCTTGGTCATTTTTAGGATTCAAACACAACAACGCCGGCTTATTCACCGGCGCTGTTGAAAAGGGGAGCAACGATTGGCCTAGGCGGCATCGTCAGCCTTGGGCTTTTTCTGTTCGTCACGCAGTTCCCGTCGTAAGATTTTGCCGACGTTCGACTTCGGCAACTCGTCACGGAACTCAACAATTTTTGGCACTTTATACCCTGTCAGGTGCCGACGGCAATGGGTTAGCAACTCTTCTTTGGTGAGTGTCTGATCTTTCTTTACCACACAAATCTTCACTGCTTCACCCGAAGCATCGCTGGGTACCCCGATGGCCGCACATTCCAGCACTTTCGGATGCTGGCTGACAACCTCTTCAATCTCGTTCGGATAGACGTTAAAACCAGAAACCAGGATCATATCTTTCTTACGGTCAACGATGCGGATAAAGCCCTCATCATCCACGGTAACGACATCCCCGGTCGCCAGCCAGCCATCGCGCAACACTTCGTCCGTCGCCTCAGGGCGTTGCCAATAGCCTAACATAACTTGCGGCCCTTTCACCCAAAGTTCACCGGGTTGACCGACCGGCACATCTTTGCCGTCATCATCCACCAGCCGGATATCGGTAGATGGCACAGGCAGGCCGATGCTGCCGCTGTAGTGATTCAAATCATGCGGGTTGCCAGAGACCAGCGGAGAGCACTCCGTCAGCCCGTAGCCTTCCAGCAAATGATGGCCGGTCAGCTTTTCCCACTTTTCCGCCACCGATCTCTGTACCGACATCCCACCGCCAACCGAAAGCCGCAGCGTGGAGAAGTCGAGCTTCTGGAAATCTTCATTGTTCAATAGCGCATTAAACAGGGTATTTACCCCGGTCATGGCACTAAACGGGTATTTTGCAAGCTCCTTCACCAAGCCCGGAATATCACGTGGGTTGGTGATCAGCAGGCTACGGCCACCCAACTCGATAAACAGTAGGCAGTTCACCGTCAATGCAAATATGTGATACAGCGGCAAAGCGGTTACCACCAGCTCTTGCCCATCACGCAGCAACGGAGCATAGGCCGCCTTGGCTTGTACCAGGTTGGCCTGCATGTTGCGGTGGGTCAGCATCGCGCCTTTCGCCACGCCGGTAGTACCGCCGGTATACTGCAGGAACGCCAGATCGGTATTGATAATATCTGGCTTCACGTATTGTAGGCGGCGTCCACGCTGCAACGCGCTGCGAAACGAGATGGCGTCCGGCAAGTCGTACTTGGGCACCAGTCGCTTGATGTACTTCACCACAAAGTTGACCAACGTGCCTTTGGCTGCGGAGAGCTGGTCGCCCATGCGGGTCAGGATAACGTGTTTAACCTGGGTTTTGAACACCACCTTTTCCAAGGTGTGGGCAAAATTGGAAACGATGACAATCGCGCTGGCACCGCTGTCGTTCAGTTGATGTTCCAACTCACGAGGGGTATACAGCGGGTTGACGTTAACCACCACCATCCCCGCCCGTAATATACCGAACAGGGCGATCGGGTATTGCAACAGGTTGGGCATCATCAGCGCCACACGGTCGCCTTTTTTCAGCCCCAACTCGTTTTGCAGGTAGGCGGCAAACGCTCGGCTGCGCTCTTCCAGCTTGCGGAAGGTCATCACCTCACCCATGTTGATAAAGGCGGGTTGATCCGCGTAACGGGCAACCGCATTCTCAAACATTTCGATCAGGGATGAGTATTGATCGGCATCGATTTCTGCCGGAACATCCGCCGGGTAACGTTTTAACCAGACCTTTTCCAAGCTATTACTCCTGAAATCATTACTAATAATCATCGCAGCCCCCAAAATTGCAGCCAAACTTTAACAATATTTTAACTCAGCGTACCAGTTTGGGTTTTAAACAATATTCAGGTTGCGATGTGCGTCACTAATTGCCGACGCAACCGCACAACAAAAAAATTAAGGCGGCCATTAAGCCGCCCTAAAGTATAAAAACTATCCTACTTGCCGAAGCGTCAGATCTGCGTACTTACTCCGTAACGAAAGTTTGCACCTGAGCCGGACCTGGATTATACCAGCCATAACCCCCGCCCCAACCTGGGCCCCATGGGCCATTATGCCAGCCCCACGGCCCCATTGGCTGTGGTGGCATCACAATCTGCTGAGCGATGCGCCAACGCTTGAAACCGGTCGCATCCATGGTGACAAAGCGGTAAGGCGTCATGCCAATCTTACCGTCCCGTAGGCCGGTGATCGGCCCAACTACGGTGACCAGTTGCCCTCTGAAGTCGACCGGGTCGAGGAAGCCGTTAACCGAAGCCAGCAAACGGCCTTGCGAAGGCTCCCCCAATATCGGGCGAGCGCCAGAATCCAGCGGCACTGCCGCAATCTCCAGAATGGTACGCCCACGTTCATTAGCCACCGCAACCACGGTACCGCCGAAGCGTGCCTCTGCGCCGGTAAACTGTTTCGGCGCGTTTTGCACCACCGACAGTCGATCGACCGGCGTGGGGCTGGTGCCTTGAATGGCATCAGGAATGGTCACACAGCCAGAGAGTGCCAATACGCTGCTTGCGATTGCCAGCGTTAACAGCTTTTTACTCACAGTACGGGTTAAGATCATCGCAATCTCCTGAATTAGCTGTAACTTCGACAACGTTCATCAGTGCAAGTTGCAGGCGGAGCTGTTTTCTATCAACGGCAACTTTAGATTAACTATAGGAAACTATTCACGTCCTGGTAGCTTCTTCCATGTCACTTCGTTACGCAAATAGGTCGGCTCGGCATTTTCCACGCTAACCGCCAGGCCTTGCTGCCATGCCTGTAGTGCCAGAGGCAGCATATCCTCAGCCTGTGGCAACAGCATTTGCCCGTTGGTAACGTTCAATGAGGAACCAGCAACCAAATCTGGATAGGTTTGCCAGCCCGTACCCACATGGGCCCAATCGCCTTGCAAGTGTTGCGCACGCTCCAGAGCCTGCTGTGGAGACAGTACCGCTTCACCTGCACTTTCCAGCCACTGGCCATCAAGCTGGCGTTCAAACTGGCCCCAATAGACCTCACCCATGCGGGCATCGATTGCCGCCAACACCCGTTGCGCACCGGTCATGCGCCAGGCACCTTGCGCCATGGTTTGCAGCGTGGAAATCCCGAGCATCGGCAGTTCGGCGCCGAGCGCCAGCCCTTGAGCAATACCAATGCCGATACGCACACCGGTAAAGCTCCCTGGGCCACGGCCAAAGGCCAAGGCATCGAGTTGTGAAAGGGATAACCCGGATTCGGCCAACACCTGCTGCACCAACGGCAAAATGCGCTGGGTATGCTCGCGTGGGCACAGTTCAAACAGGGCGTGAACTTCGCCTTGATTCCAGATTGCGACAGAACATGCTTCCGTCGCCGTATCGATCGCTAAAATTCGCGTGGACATGCCAAACCTCAGGCGGGAAAAATCAGTGGTTTCATACAGGGCGCGCATTGTAGCACACCCCCTAAGTCGCGCCTATTCACCCTTGAGGAAGGCGATTGCCTGTGCCAAATCACGCGTTCGTGGCGTTGGCGGCAAGCTGTTGAGGAACACCTCACCATAAGGGCGCATCACCAGGCGGTTATCACAAATCACCAGCACGCCCCGATCGTCGGTATCGCGGATCAGACGGCCAACTCCTTGCTTGAGCGTAATCACAGCATCGGGCAGTTGCACATCGTTGAACGGGTCACCGCCGCGTAAACGGCAATCTTCAATGCGCGCCTTCAGCAACGGATCGTCCGGCGAGGTAAACGGCAGCTTATCGATAATCACGCAGGAGAGCGCATCACCGCGCACGTCAACCCCTTCCCAGAAGCTGCTGGTTGCCACCAGTAACGCATTGCCCGCTTCGACAAACTGCGCCAACAGTTGACCCTTGCTGGTTTCCCCTTGCAGCAGCACCGGCAGCGTCAAGGTGGCGCGGAACTCCTCGGCCAGCTCACGCATCATCTGATGTGAGGTGCAGAGGAAGAAACAGCGGCCCTGGTTGGCCTCAATCATTGGCCGTAGCATTCGGGCTAGTTGTCGTGCCCCACCGGGTTGATTCGGCGAAGGTAGGAAACGTGGCACACAGAGCAGCGCCTGATTGGCATAGTCAAACGGGCTGGGTAGCAGTAGAGTTTTGGCCTTATTCAGCCCCAAGCGGTCGGTAAAGTGACCCATTTGCTCATTCACCGACAGCGTTGCCGAGGTGAAAATCCAGCTACCCGGTTTTTCATCCAGCATTTCGCGGAAGCGGTCTGATACCGTCAATGGGGTTAGCGCCAACACAAAACTGCGTGAGTTGCATTCATACCAATAGCTGAAGCCGGGTTCGTTGACCTCTTTAAGCCGTTTCAGGCGAGCGCGGAACTGCGTAGCACGTTCAAAGGCAGCATCCAGCAACGCCGAACGGCCCAAGGAAAGCTTGACCACGTCGTAACACAGTTCCAAAGCATCATCGAGCAACAGCAAGGCGCGCTGGACGTTAGGCTGAGTTAGCACCTCACGAAGGTTACCGCGAAAACCCGGTTCCCCCAGCGCTAAACGAAAATCCTGCGTGCTCTGGCTGAGGCGATCGGCACTCTTTTGCAACTGTGCGCTATCGCGCACCTCGGTACGGTAAGCAATGGTGATATCTTTGGCCAGATCCATCAGTTGGCGGCTGGTGAGCTGCTTGCCGAAATATTGGCTGGCGATATCAGGGATCTGATGCGCTTCGTCGAAGATCATCACGTCCGCTTCCGGGATCAGTTCGGCAAAGCCGCCCTCCTTGACCACCATATCCGCCAGAAACAGATGATGGTTAACCACCACCACGTCGGCATCCATTGCCCGGCGCCGTGCCTTGACCACGAAGCACTCTTTATACAGCGGGCAATCGCTTCCCAGACAGTTATCGTTGGTGCTGGTCACCAATGGCCAGACAAAGCTGTCTTCCGCCACATCGCTGCAGGAGCTGATATCCCCTTCTTCCGTCAGGGTTGACCAGCTGCGCAGCCGCACCAGATCGATCAGCGTCTGGCCAGCCAGATCGCCACCGGCCATGGATTGCTGCTCCAGACGTTCCAGGCACAGATAGTTGGAACGCCCCTTCAGCAGCGCCAGTTTGCCTTTGTATTTTAATGCCTTGGCCACGGTGGGCAGATCGCGAGCGTAAAGCTGATCCTGCAAGGCCTTTGAGCCGGTGGAAATAATCACCTTGCGCTTTGAACGCAGCGCCGGTGCCAGATAGGCGTAGGTTTTACCGGTGCCGGTTCCTGCCTCGACGACCAGTTCCTGTTTGAAATTGATGGCTTCCGTTACCGCCTCTGCCATCAATCTTTGCGGTTCACGGGGTTTGAACCCTTTAATTGCCTGCGCCAATGCGCCTTCTGGTGCGAAATCGTCTGCCACGCTATCTCTCTACCGGTATCATTCAGCGGTGATTATGCCAAGCCTGCCACGCCGCTACCACCGACTTTATCCGCACACACATCCGTTCCCGGCTGTGATACGCTTATGACGTTGATGATAAGGAGATAATTGCATGAATATCGAACGAATTGATCCGGCACAGCGCTGGTCAGAAGCGGTGATCCACAATGACACCGTTTATTACACCAGCGTCCCGGAAAATCTGGACGATGACGCTACAGCGCAAACCGCCAACACCTTGGCCGCTATCGATGTGCTGTTGGAGCGAGTGGGTTCGGACAAGAGCCGGATTTTAGACGCCACCATTTTCCTGGCCAATGGCGATGATTTTGCCGCCATGAATGCCGCCTGGGATGCCTGGGTTGTTGCAGGTAGCGCGCCGGTACGTTGTACCGTAGAAGCACGTCTGATGAATCCTAAATACAAAGTTGAAATCAAGATCATCGCGGCGCTGTAAAACAAAAGACCGCAGGTCATACCCTTAATCCAAGAGTAGATACCTGCGGTTTTTATTTGGCCGTTAAGCCAGTTTGATGATGACCATGCCCGTCAATAACAGGGCCAGCCCCATCCAGCCTTTGGCATTGAGCCGTTGACCGAACAGGATCCAACCGGCAGCGATAGTGGCAGCAATACCGAAACCGCCCCACAGCGCATAAGCGACTGAAAGATCGATCCCCTTCACCGCCTGCGCCAGCGCGCTGAACGCCCCTAATACCGACACCAGAGACAACAGCCCCAACCAAACTCGGCTAAAACCGTTCGACATCTTCAGAAAGATGTTGGCAACAATCTCCAGTACGATGGCCAAGGCCAGAAACCCAATGTGGTACAACTCAAGCTGTTGCATGGTTATTACCTCGCGGGCTGACCTGTTTTCGTGGCTTGCGGGTGCCGGATTTCACCAGCAGGATCCCGGCAATCAACGCTACCAAGCCCAGCACTTTCAGCGCAGAGATTGGCTCATCAAACAGCATCACGCTGAACAGGGTAATAAACAGGATGCCGATCCCTTCCCATAGGGCGTAAGCAACGCCCAAGGCCACGCGTTTTACCGCTAATGACAGCATGATGTAAGACAGAGTGATCATCACGTACATGACGATGTGTCCGGTCATACCGCCGCTGACGCTAGCGTATTTCATGGACAGGGTGCCGATAATTTCGGCGGTAATGGCAAAGCCTAAAAAGATCCAATAAATCATAATTTTTCTCCCAAACGGCGAATCACGCACGCTAAGGCGTATTTATCCCAATCTATCTCATCAAACAGGCGCACGGTGGCGCTTGAGATATAGAAATCTCTGGGGATAAACCTACCCAAACGTATTAAAGAAGTTTGCCCGGCAACGCCAAACGACGGGAAGTGAACCCAGTCATCAGCACCGGTTAAGGGAGAAAGACGCTATAGCTCGCTGCACCAGTGATGCTCACTGGCAAGAATGGCAGAAAGGAAAAGTTGGCAACAAGATGTTCTGAGAGGCGTTCCATTAAGTTTCATCATAATTATTCTCTATCTTCAGCCGCACACCGTGCGATTTGCCCAATATCCTCATGAATGTAAAATTTTCAACTGCATTAGTTTTACCATAGCGAAAATAAGAAAGCAAACCGCCGTTTTCACATTTAGCGAAAAAAAATGAGTTATAAATAAGAGCCTTAATGTTTTTAAAAATTAAAAAAAGGCTCGGATTTAGACCTGAGCCTTGTGAGAATTTCGCTAGCCGGTAAGTGTGACAGATTCAGGTGCCACGTGCCTTAGCGCAGGATCAGTTTGATGTCTTCCAGCAGCAACGCGACCTCTTCGGCTCGGGTCTCTCCGCTGTGTGGATCGATGATGGAACTGTAAACGTGTGGCATCACCTTTGCGACTCCGGCGTCAAGGCAGGTTTCCAGTATTGGCAGGAAGTTTCGCGTATCGATCCCACCGGTGGGTTCGATCATGCTCATGCCATTGCGTACGCAACTTTCCGCCAATGCGCGCAGTTCTGCCAGCGACGATAAGCCCCCCATCGGGAAGAATTTGGCCGCATGACCACCCAGATCGAGGATCATACGCACCGCGCTGTCACAACTCACCACGGCGGGTTCGCCCTGGCTGCTGTGAACTCCGGTGGAAATGATCACCTTCCCTGGCGTTCCGGTGGGCGAGATCAAGGCATTAATGCAGGTATTGCTGATACCTCGGGCTGCCAATGCACCCGCGGCAAAACCACACCCGGTGAAGGTCTGGTTAACGTGTGCGGGCGCGGTGGCTGCCGCAATCATTGCCGCCTTATAAAACTGTGCCGCCGAACCCGCCCCCAAGCCAACGGAAATTGCCGGGATTTGCTCCATCCAGCGTTTCACCTCGGCCACGCCCTGTTCAACGTTGGTGAACTGTGCCGAGATCACCCCAATTGCGGCATGCCCTTCGGCGGCATGGTATACCTGTAACGCATTGGGGATATCTTTGGCCAGCACGTTGATGGCCACGCGTCCCTGGTAAAAATCAAGCTGTTGCATGTTGCCCCCTGTCCTGTTGCACAATTTCCGTCAGCCGCGCCACGATCAACGCAAAATCGTCGTCGCGCAGCGCTCGTGGATCGAAGCTGAAGATGCCCTGATTCAGCCAGTAATGGCGGGTGTAAATCGCCACCTCGCCAGTGCGCAGTTGCTCTTCCACCTGATAGGCGGTTAATCCTAATCTGGAGGCGTCCACGCTTACCCGCACCCGATAAATCGCTCGCCCGGCCTCATCCTGTTCGATTTCAGCCTGTAGACCCGGCAACGCGGATATCTGCTGTGCCAGATCGCGCAACGTGGGTAATTGGCGGCTCCAGTCCGGCTGATGTTGCTGATAATGATCCAGCGCCATCACCAACCCCACCATGTTCTCTTTACCGATCTTCATCGCTCGCGCAATACCGTTATGCTGGGCCTTGCAGCAGGCGATCCATTGCCGATCGCCGGTGACAAAACCGGAGGTTGGTGCGTCCAGCGCTTTAGCCCCGCTATACACCACCATGTTGGCCCCGGCTGCCACATAGGCCCGCAAATCTTCCTCTGCTGCCGCATCCACAATCAGCGGCAGCCCGGCATCACGAGCCACGGCGACAAAATCGCTCAGCGTAACCATGCCCTTTTGTACACAGTGATGCGACTTGACGTAAAACAGCGCCGCCGTCTGTGCCGTGATGGCCTTTGCCAGTTGCCAGCGGGCCGCCAGATTGCTTTGCCCTACCTCAACCACCTTACCGCCACCCAGCCGGATAGCGGTGGTGATCGGCGCACCGTAGTCAATATTGTGGCCACGCAGCATGACGATTTCATTCGCCAAACCTTCACTGCACGGTATCTGAGCCACCCGTTCCGGTTCCCCTTGGGTAATAGCTGCCGCGACCGCAATAGCCACACCGGCGGAGGCGCAGGAGGTCACATAGCTGTCTTGCGCACCGGTATGCTGAGAGATGAGTGCGCCAACGCGATCTACCAGCGCATCAATTTCCACAAAGGCTGACGCCGCCTCGGCCGTGGCCACCATCACTTCTTTCGGCACTGAGGAAACCCCAAGGATGGTCATCTTGCCGCTGGCGTTGATCACCCGTTTCAGCCCGAGCCGTTGATAAATATTCATCGCTGCTCCGTTACAAAATGCCTAACAGGGAACACACCACGCTTAGTACCACCACCGAAAGCAGAATAGTGGTATAGCGCGGCCCTTTTTTGACCAGATAGAAGTAGATTGAGAACACCGCAGCCAGCGGCAACAGGCCGGGGGCGATGGAATCCAGGATCTGTTGCACCACCACCTCGGAACCTTCCAACGCGCTGATTTTCAGCGGTGAGGTAATCTTGACGTAGCTGGCAGACAACGCCCCCATCATGATCAGCCCGAGCACGTTGGCCCCGTAGATCAGCTCTTTTATCTTGCCCCCTTGCAGCAGCCCGATGATCGATTCCCGCCCTAGCGTGTACCCTTTGTGGGCTAAACCGTAGCTGATCGCCATAGTGATCACCGTATACAACACCACTGGCATGATGCCGCCCATGGCGCTGCCGTTGGCCGCGAAGGGTATGAAGATGGCGATTAACAACGGCATGATTGCCGCCCAGACCACCGAGTCACCAATTCCGGCCAGCGGCCCCATCAGGCCGGTTTTGATCCCGGTGATGGACGAATCGGAAATCGGCTCTCCACGGGTTTTCTGTTCTTCCATGGCGATGGCAACGCCCTGGATCACCGCACCGAAGGTCTGTTCGCTGTTGAAGAAGTTCAGGTGGCGTTTCAGCGCCTCAACCTGCTCCTCTTTCTGCGGATAAAGCTTTTTGATAATCGGCGTCATTGAAGCGCAGAAAATCAGGCTCTGTAAACGTTCATAAGAGTTGGAGACTTCGGCTCCCAGCCAGTAAATAAACCAGGCCTTGGTGATGTCCCGTTTGGTCAACACGTTGGTTTGCCGTGCTCTTTCCACCAGTTCGTGTTGCATGATGTCGCTGCTCATGATCAGGCTCCCTCACCTTTGGCCATGTTTTTAACCAGGAATGCCGCGCAGGTACCGAAGATGGCCATCGCCATGATGTCGACCTTGAGATATAGCACCGCGAAGAATCCGGCAATGAAGTAAGGCAGCAGGCTTTTCTTGCCGATAACCATGATGGTGATCGCAAAGCCCAGCGCAGGCAGGATGCCGCCCATGATTTCGAACGAGTGGGTCAACCAATGTGGCATCAGCGCCAGAAACTTCTCGACCACGCCCTGGCCGAAATAGTTGGCGGCAAACACCACCGGGAATCGGATCACCAGGCCAAGCAGTGCCGGATACAGAAAGGCACAGCGCATAATCCCACTGATATTAGCCTCTTCCGCATGCTTATCGGCCATATGCACCCAGACGGCGTTCACGGTACGGCGTAACTGGTCAACGAACACGCCAATCACTCCAAACGGGATTGCCAACGCGATCGCCAGATTGGGATCCATCCCCGCTTTCACAGCGATAGGCAGCGCAATACAAGCCGCCAGCGCCGGATCCGAAGGGACGTTCCCGCCCGGCGTAGAAGTCACGCCCAGATACACCAACTGCATCCCGGCACCGATGATCATCGCCGTTTTCATATCCCCCAGCAGGAAGCCGACGAATACCGCGATGGCGATGGGTTGCACCAACATCCCCGAAAGGGTGTAACCCAAGCGCAGGCGGGCAAACCAGTAATACAGCCCCATACAGATGGCAACGGTCAAGTTATCCATGTTATTGCTCCTAATCGATCAGATGCCGAATATCAGAACTTCTTCAAAATATCTGCCAGTGCCTGCGGCTTGTCTTCCGGGATGGTCTGGAAGAACACCGTCACACCGCGTTGCTGTAGGTCTCGCAGGATCGCCACATCAGCCTCATCCAGCGTGATGTTCTGGAATACCGCTTTACGGTTCGGCCCACCGCCTAGGCCACCTACCTGGATATTTTTGACGTCAAACCCGTCGACTACCGCCTGTTGAACCGTAACCAGGTTCGGGAACAGAACCAATACGTTGCCCTCCCCCAATTGGTTCTCCTGCCACGCCGCCGCAAAGCTCTGGTTGCCATAGCAATCCACTTTCACATTTGGCGGAGCAGCCATCAGATAGATGCTTTTCATAAACGGATCGGCTTCCAGCTCATCACTCACTACCGCGATACGGTTAGCCTGCGACTGCCCAACCCACTTGGTAACGACCTGGCCGTGGATCAAACGGCTGTCAATGCGGCATAAAACGATATTGGCCATAATGATTATTCCCCTGATGTTATTGATTTAATTTGTTTAACTACGTCGAGGCAGCTGTTGCGCCCCAGTTCAACCAACTCATCGAGATGGTTGAGAAGATTGCCCTGTTCGCGTAAATCGATGGCGGCCAGCAGCAAGGTGGCGTTCAGGCCGGAAATCACGCCGATGGCGTAGTCGCGGCTCAAGCGTGCCGCCACGTTGGAGGTGGTGCCGCCGATAAAGTCGGTGAGGATCAATGAGCCCTCCGGCATGGTTTTCACCTGTTGTTCAACGCGCTCATGGAACTCCGCCAGCGTGTCGACCGGCATCAGCGCGATATCGAACACCCCGCTGGTTTCGCCAATCACCATGCGGACGCTTTCACGCAGTTGTTGGCCCCAGCCGCCGTGGGTCAGTAGTAAAATCTGTGGTAATGCAGCCAAAATGGCCTCCTGGCAATCTATTGAAAGTCATCGAAAATTTCCGTTCCCTAGAGATATAGCAATGCCTGTGCCAACTTTGTGGCACGCCGGAGGAGGTCAGTGGAGAGCGGGCCTTCAAGGCCCGTTAGGGTGGGGTTTAGCGGTAGAGTAGCTCGTAGATATAAAAATATTCCGCATCGGACAGGCGGATAGAATAGGCACGTTCAATCGGCGAAAACGAGTCTTTGATGACAGAAAACGCCTGTTGGTCGATATCCTGCTGGGCATCCAGGGCAATTTGTAACGGTTTGTGGCTTAAAACGATACGCTCCACCATGCAACAGCAGTGGATCAGGAAGCGAAGTGTCACCTGCCTTGAAGGCTGTAGATCCAGCGTGCGGCAAATCTGATGCAACACCGCTTCGATCTCTTGCAGAATACGTTGGGGATTAAGCACGGAAATATGGTTGATGATGCTCTCCAACGTCAGCGCGCTGATAAAGCGCATTGAACAGCGCTCCACCTGCAACTGGCGTTCGGCGCTGCCAAGGTCCGGGTTTAACAGGCTAAGCACCAGTTCCGGCCCCTGCTCGGAGAACAGCTCTTCCAACGCGATAAACGGGATATCCGGCAAGCCAGGCTGGAAGGTGCCCACGATCCCCACCAGGCGCTCATTACCGCCTATCGCCTGACGCAACCGCTCCAGGCTGCGCACCTCGTTGTAATCCACCAATACCATACGGGTGTCTTCCGCCATCAGCTCACCGAAGCTTTCCTCCAGCACTTTCTTGATCTTCACCGCCGTGCCCATTCCTGTGATACAGGAGATTGCCAACACCTTGCCGGTCTCATCTTCACGCTGGTCGTAAAGCTGATGGGCAATCCCCTTGCTGGCCATCAGTTGCATCAAGGGGGCGAAATCACTGGTTTCATAGGTCAGATCCAACCCAATCTCCAGCAACGCCCCCATGGTGATGTTCTGGATCAGCAGCACATCGATGTGGAACAGTTTGCTAACGGTGCTGGCAAAGTGCACCAACGAGCCGATATCCACAATCAGGATCAAGCGCTGATAGCGCTTTTCCCGCAGTGTGGCGATCAGTAATTCCAATGTGTCATGCACCGACTGCTCAAACGGCATATCGATGGCGGTAAACAGCTCACATTCCAGCACCCGATTGACATAGTGCGCCATGCTGCTGGCCGTGGTGGTGCCATGGCCGATCAACATGGCACCGCAGTCAGGATTAACCTCCTTGCGCTGGCGGAAGCTACGGCACTCCTTCAAAAACAGACACAGGTAGACGATTTCCGTCGATGGGCATTGGATGTGGAAGATTTCATTGATTTTGCGGCATAGCTGGTTGGCGTTGTCGTACTCATCCTTACAGTAATCCAGGATCAGGCTGGAGGAGTACAGGTTAGGGATCAGCCCTTTCTGCACGTAGGAAAGCAGCGCCAGTAGGTGTTTACGCAGATGGCCGGCCATATTCTGCGGCAGCGGGAAACCCAACACCTGTTCAATGCAGCCGATCAACAGGGTGATGCGTTGCTCAACCTGGCCGCCATAATAGCGTTCCTCACTTTCCCCACCGTTGCGGCTGTACAGCCCATATTCAAAAATGGTGCGTAGCTTGTTCTTCAGGATCGACAGGGTTTCTTGCGGCGGCACATTGCTGTTGCGCAGGTTGACGTATTCGCGCGTCAGATAGGTATAAAAAAGATCGCTGTCCTGCTGGCTGCTTAAGGCGCTCAGATGCTGCTTGAGCTGCTCCAGAGGCTGTGAACTGATGTCCAGATACTCCTGCTGACCAAATAGCGCATCCACCAGCAGGCGGCTGCTTGCGCTGGCAGAGTGCGGGATATCCATCAGCCGCTTATCCAGCAACAGCCTTGGGCTACTGCGTCCCATCCCGCTGGCCCAAGCCTGGGCACAGAGGAATTGGATATCGCTTTTGAGTTGGCCGATGTTTCCGCTCAGCGGTTTCTCCAACAGATAGAGCAGTAATCCCTTATCCAGACGGATAATACGGCCAATCTTGCGGCTCTCAAGCTGTAAGAAACCGGTAATGATTTCTACCTGTTCCTCCAGCGAGCGTTCCCGCAGCGCCGGTATGGCAATCGACACCTGAATACGCCGCAGGAAAGTGCGTAGCAGCGTTGAGTCTGGGCTTTCGGTGGTGGCGCAAATCAGCCGTACGCTGATGGGTCGGGCTTTATCGCTTGAACCCAGTGGCCGATATTCGCCTTTATCGAGGATCGAAAACAGTTTCTCCTGCCCTTCGTAGGGCAAGCGGTGAACTTCATCGAGCAACAGAAAGCCACCGTCCGCCTGTTCGATCAGACCACGTTTGCTTTCAATCGCGCCGGTAAACGCGCCCTGTTTGTGGCCAAACAGATGGGATGAAAGCAGCTCCGGGTTATGGGCATACTCGGCGCAGTTGAAATACACTAACGGGATTTGCCGCTGTGGCTGTTGCACCGTGGCGAATTGGTGCATCACCTCGGCAAAGAAGGTTTTCCCCACCCCGGAAGGCCCGGTAAGCAACACATGCAATCCACCGGGGTAAAGCACCGCCGCCTTGCCCTTCTCTACTGACAACCGCAGACTGCGGTCATAACCAATTAGCGTTTGAAAAGGGTCATCACTGGCTGGCTGCAGCAAGGATTTGGCGGGTAATAGATCCAGCAAATCTTTGGCTTCCAGCCTGTCATCTGGCAGCGACTGCTCAATCAACTGCTCGCAGACTGCCCGGTGCAAAAACAGCACGGGACGGGATTTAATCTTGATGACCAACCGATCAGCGTGCAGCTCGTTGAGATCTTTACTGACGGAGTTACGTGCCAATCCCAGGTTGAAAGCGATGGTTTCCGCGGCGAAACCGCCAGCGCTTTGTTCAAGCATTTCCCGGCTAAGCGTAAGGGTAAGACGTTCCAGCTCCTGGCGAACTGCATCTTTACGTTTCATTTTAACCTGTTGTTATTATTGATTATAAAGAAGAAAAAGAGGGTAATTGGCAAGCGGACAGCCAATCTAACCAAAAGTCATCCTAATACAGGGTTAGGGAAAACAACCACCGCAAAATGTGAAGCTGTGGTATTTACAGGCAAAAAAAATGCCAATCACAGAGGATTGGCATCAGCAGGAGCGAACGCGGGTTTAGGCGGTAGCACCCTTGACGGCTTCACGCGCCAATTCGGTGATACGAGCATAGTCGCCGCTTTCCAGCGCATCCGCAGGCACTAACCAGGAACCGCCGATGCACAGCACGCTTTTCAGTGCCAGATAGTCACGGTAGTTGTTCGGCGTGATGCCACCAGTTGGGCAGAAGCGCACCTGTGAGAACGGCCCAGCAATGGCTTGCAGCGCCTTGACGCCGCCGTTGGCTTCCGCAGGGAAGAATTTAAACTCACGCAGGCCATAATCCATCCCCAACATCAGCTCGGAAACGGTGCTGATACCCGGGATCAACGGAATGCTTCCTGCGGTGGCGGCTTTCAGCAGATCGGCGGTCAAGCCAGGGCTGATGGCAAACTGAGCGCCAGCCTCAGTCACTTCCTGCAGCTGTTGTGGATTGATCACCGTGCCAGCACCAATGATGGCATCAGGAACTTCTTTGGCGATCGCTCGAATCGCGTCCATCGCACAGGCGGTACGCAGCGTCACTTCCAGCACGCGCACGCCACCCGCAACCAGTGCTTTCGCCAACGGCACGGCGTGTTCCAGTTTGTTAATCACAATCACCGGAACTACGGGGCCAGCCGTCAGGATCTGCTCTGCACTGGTTTTCCAGTTTTTCATCGTCATTCTCTCCATTACTTTCGGTTGGTGTATGGCACGCCCCTGCCACAGGGCTCCGCATCGCTGCAGATTCCGATCGCACCGCTAAAAGCCAGCAGACAGGCTGAAGCCGGTCACCTAGGCTAATTCTGTTGACTGGTTACCAGCCCCTCACCCCAGCCCTCTCCTCAAGGAAGAGGGAGCTAAACGGTGATCTCAATAAGCCCCTACCGCTCCGATGATAAATCGGTCTCAATCTACCTCTGGCCCAAGAAAAAACACCAGGGTAGCTGCGAACTCGATCGGTTCCCTCTCCTTTTGGGAGAGGGTTAGGGTGAGGGAACAGGTTAATACTGCTTATTCGAATTCGTTCCACGAACGGCCATCGCGTGTGATCATCGCGACGGAAGCCACCGGCCCCCAAGTCCCAGACTGGTACGGCTTAGGTGCTTCGTTGTCCGCTTTCCAGGCATCCATGATTGAGTCAACCCACTTCCAGGCCTCTTCTACTTCGTCACGGCGCACGAACAGCGCCTGGATGCCACGCATGGTTTCCAGCAGCAGGCGCTCATAAGCGTCGGCCACGTGCTCCTGATTGAAGGTTTCCGAGAAGCTCAGATCCAGCTTGGTGGTTTGCAAACGATGTTTGTGATCCAGCCCCGGCACCTTGTTCAGTACCTGGATTTCGATACCTTCGTCCGGCTGCAGGCGAATGGTCAGTTTGTTCTGTGGCAGCTGTTGATAGGAGTCACGGAACAGGTTCAGCGGTGGGTTTTTAAAGTACACCACCACTTCTGAACATTTGGTCGGCAAACGCTTTCCGGTGCGCAGATAGAACGGTACCCCGGCCCATTGCCAGTTGTCGATATCGACGCGAATGGACACGAAAGTCTCGGTGTTGCTGCTCTTGTTTGCGCCTTCCTCTTCCAGGTAGCCCGGTACTTTTTTACCCTGCACGAAGCCTGCGGTGTACTGGCCACGCACGGTGGTTTCCCGGACATTGGTCTGATCGATACGACGCAGCGAGCGCAGCACTTTAACTTTCTCATCACGGATACGGTCAGTGGTCAAATCCGCCGGCGGTGACATGGCGATCATGGTCAGGATCTGCAACAGGTGGTTCTGGATCATGTCGCGCATCTGCCCGGCCTGATCGAAGTAACCCCAACGCCCTTCAATACCCACTTCTTCCGCCACGGTGATCTGCACATGATCGATGGTGCGGTTATCCCAGTTGGAAGCAAACAGGGAGTTGGCAAAGCGCAGTGCCAGCAGGTTCAGTACCGTCTCTTTGCCCAGATAGTGGTCGATGCGGTAAACCTGGGATTCGTTAAAGTACTCAGCAACCTGATCGTTGATCACCCGTGAGGATGCCAAGTCAGTGCCAAGTGGCTTTTCCATCACCACGCGTGCCGGATCTTTATTCAGCTTGGCCTCGCCCAGCCCCTTGCAGATGGCGCCAAAGGTGCTTGGCGGCATGGCGAAATAGTTGATGTTGGTACGATGTTTCTGGTCCAGCATCTTGCCCAACTCGGCGAAGTGCTTGCTGTCGTTGACGTCCAGATTGCAGAAGTCCAGGCGTGCGCTCAGCGTGGCCCAAAGCTCATCGTCCAGCTTTTCTTTCATAAAGGTGCCCAAGGCTTCCTTGACCACCTTGGTATAAGCTTCTTTATCCCACTCGGCACGGCCTACCCCGATGATACGGGTATCCGGGTGGATGTGACCGGCTTTCTCTAACTGGTACAGGGAAGGCAGCAGTTTACGACGCGCCAGATCGCCTTTTGCGCCGAAAATAACCAGGTCACAGGCCTGGGCTGTAGAGGTTACCGCCATGTTCATCTCCTCGATGCAGGATATTTGTAATTTTCTTACATTACTAATGTACTCTCTTTCGCTACGGCCAGTAAACCCGGATCAAAAGCAGAAAAAAAGCCCAAGAAACTACGACGTTATCCCTGGCGCAGCGCTAACGCTGCTGGCAACGGGGGAAACTGTAATTTTATGTCTTTTTTGACACTCTTTTACCATTATGAAAGTTAGACACAGGTCATGTTCTGGTGAAAAAAGCCAGCTTATCCCTTGTTGACACTGCCAACGCTTACCAGCACGTAGTATATTTTCATTAAACCGGATTGATTTCTCCTTTGATTGAAATCGACATACCCTATGGATCGCCAGTGACATCCGGTGTCCGGCAGGTATAAACCATGAGTGACTCTCGTCATATGAATACGCTGGAAAAAATCCAGAGCCATCTGGAGCTCCTGAGCAAATCGGAAAGGAAAGTCGCCGAGGTGATCCTGGCCTCCCCACAAACCGCTATTCACTCCAGCATTGCCCGGCTGGCCAAACTGGCCGATGTCAGTGAGCCGACCGTTAACCGCTTTTGCCGACGCCTGGAAACCAAAGGGTTCCCCGACTTCAAACTGCATCTGGCACAAAGCCTGGCCAACGGTACACCTTATGTAAACCGCAATGTCGAAGAAAACGACACGGTTGCCGCTTACACCAGTAAGATCTTTGAGTCGGTGATGGCCAACCTGGATACAGTAAAGGCAAATCTCGACATTACCGCAATCAATCGTGCGGTTGATCTGCTTACCCAGGCAAAAAAAATCTCGTTCTTCGGGCTCGGGGCATCCGCCGCCGTAGCGCACGATGCCATGAACAAATTTTTCCGCTTCAATATTCCAGTGGTCTATTTTGACGATATCGTCATGCAACGCATGAGCTGCATGAATTCTGTCGAGGGGGATGTCGTGGTACTGATATCCCATACCGGGCGCACCAAGAATCTGGTGGAAATGGCGCATTTGGCACGAGAGAATGATGCCACGGTCATCGCCATCACCTCGAAAGATACACCACTGGCCCAGGCTGCGACCCTCCCCCTACTGCTGGACGTGCCGGAAGATACCGATGTTTACATGCCCATGGTGTCCCGAATTGCACAGTTAACCCTGATTGACGTACTGGCTACCGGATTTACCTTGCGTCGAGGGGCTAAATTCAGAGATAACTTGAAGCGGGTCAAGGAAGCGTTGAAAGAATCGCGCTTTGATAAAGGGATCGTCCCCAACAGTTTCGACTAAAAACGGATTTAAAAACCGCCGGTCAGATCACAAGTTGACCCACGGGATTATAGTTGTACCCTGATAGCTCGTTCATACAGATAACCCAGATGAAAATTGGGTAGGCGAAAAGCGTCGGCTCCCTCATCCGGTTTCGTTATCTGACGTTCAGCAACACCAATACTTGCGTCACAAGTCAACGGAGTAATACATGACCAGACGGCTCAGAAGAACCAAAATCGTTACCACACTGGGTCCGGCTACCGACCGCGACAATAATCTGGAAAAGATTATTGCTGCTGGTGCGAACGTAGTTCGGCTTAACTTTTCCCACGGCAATGCAGAAGACCATCAGGCACGGGCAGATAAAGTGCGTGAGATTGCGGCCAAACTGGGGCGTCATGTCGCTATCCTGGGCGATCTTCAAGGGCCAAAAATCCGCGTTTCCACTTTTAAGGAAGGCAAGATTTTCCTTAACATCGGCGATAAATTCCTGCTGGATGCCAACCTGACCAAGGGTGAAGGCGATAAAGAAAAAGTCGGTATCGACTATAAAGGCCTGCCTGCGGACGTGGTTCCTGGCGATGTATTGCTGCTGGACGATGGCCGCGTACAGCTGAAAGTGCTGGAAGTTCAGGGCATGAAAGTGTTCACCGAAGTCACCGTAGGTGGCCCGCTGTCGAACAATAAAGGCATCAACAAACTGGGCGGTGGTCTCTCTGCCGAAGCCCTGACCGAGAAAGACAAAGCCGATATCCTGATCGCCGCCAAAATTGGCGTCGACTATCTGGCCGTCTCCTTCCCACGCACCGGCGAAGACCTGAACTATGCTCGCCGCTTGGCACGTGACGCAGGCTGCAACGCCAAAATCGTATCAAAAGTAGAACGTGCCGAAGCCGTATGCAGCGACGAAGCGATGGATGATATCATCCTGGCTTCCGACGTGGTCATGGTTGCCCGTGGCGATCTGGGCGTCGAAATCGGCGATCCGGAGCTGGTGGGCATCCAGAAGAAACTGATCCGTCGCGCCCGTACGCTGAACCGTGCGGTGATCACCGCCACGCAGATGATGGAATCGATGATCACCAACCCAATGCCGACTCGCGCCGAAGTCATGGACGTGGCGAACGCCGTGCTGGATGGTACCGATGCAGTCATGCTCTCTGCCGAAACCGCTGCGGGCCAGTACCCCGCCGAAACTGTAGCCGCCATGGCGCGTGTTTGCCTGGGCGCAGAGAAGATCCCAAGCATCAACGTGTCCAAGCACCGTCTGGACGTGCAGTTCGACAATATCGAAGAAGCCATCGCCATGTCCACCATGTATGCCGCTAACCACCTTAAAGGGGTTACCGCCATCATCGCCATGACCGAATCTGGCCGCACCGCGCTGATGATGTCACGTATCAGCTCCGGTTTGCCGATCTTCGCCATGTCACGCCATGAACACACGCTGAACCTGACAGCGCTGTATCGTGGTGTCACCCCGGTCTACTTCGGTAGCCACAGTGATGGCGTAGTCGCCGCTAATGATGCAATAGCCCGTCTACGTGATAAAGGCTATCTGGTGTCTGGCGATCTGGTGCTGGTTACCCAAGGTGACGTTATGGGCACCGTTGGCACTACCAATACCAACCGTATCCTGCGCGTAGACTGATTTAGTCATTTCGACACGCTGTTATAGGCCAGCCGGTTACTCTATCGGCTGGCTTTTTTAATGCCTGGATAACGCTTTCCCCCTCCTTGTAACTGGCCTTTCAGCTTTTCTTATATTCCTTTCCGAAGACTAAAAAAACAGTTAATCAAACCATCTGTGCGTTAGCTATCATAATTAGTAGCAACAGACAGTCTAAAGAGGTGATAAACTCCAATAAGTATTGGATTAGACAAAGGTTAATCAAAGGACAATCAGATAAATGATACACGCATTTTTTGAATTCCCCTTACTTCCAGCCAAGGTGACCGACGTCAGCAAACTGAAGGAAGTCATCAACAGCGATAGCACGACAAGTTTTGTCATGGCCCCTGAAGTCGCCAAATTTGTCAAAGACGCACTGGTCATTAACACCACTATCGGCAGCTTTAAAAACACCCGTTTTCAGTTTGCCGATGGCACCTATATCGCCTTTGACAGCAAAGGTAAATCCACGCTGTTCCACTCGGATAACCCGCCGGATTGGGCGCGGACCAAAAGAGAATATTCACGCACACAATGGCTCACCAACCATGGTCTACTCGATGCCCCCGCTAAGGCACTGATAGCCAAAATGCTGGAAATACCGCTAAAAGAGCGGCGCGAGATTGCCGACAATCTGTTTAATCTTGATCTAGACAAGCTGATACCCTCAGTAGGTGCAAGATCAACCGCAGGCAACCGCAATGGTAAATCAACCAAACCCAAGATTTCGGACTTGGGTTCGGTGGAGTATTTCCTTAACTTCTTCGCCAGACTACGCGAATGCGTAACCACAGACACCTTCCCCACGCTGCAAAAACTGATAGATCTTGGCGAGCAGGTGTCGGTTAATCAGGCCCCAGCCAGCGTCAAGCAGGCCGTTAGAACCTACTATAAAGCGGTGTGTGGCGAGCAGATCCCTAATAACAAGGTGGTTGAAAAGGGTTACCCTGAGCTCTACTGCATGCGGATCAAACCCGCGATTGAAGCGGTTGAAGCGGTTGGGCTTGATAGCTACTATGCCAAATTATCAGCCGCGATTGACCTGGCCGGTGACTGCACCATCGCAGACTTTGATTTTCACTATCAGTAAGTCATAACATAGTCAGTTGCGCTGCCCGATGTTTTGAAAACGGTCCGGCGCAACTTAACCTACTAGCCTCCATCCTACCTCTCTCATCTCGCACTGCTTCCGTCCCTAGTACACTTAATCTGCCAGACCTTCACAAAATTCATTGCTCATGGATAAAATCCACACCTGCTAGCAATCATCATCCCAGAGTGATTCATCTCACTTGAAACACCTTAAGTCTTCGATTGAAAGCCATCAAAACAACACTAATTTATAAGTCATTTAAAATTGACAGTAGTCAATAAAAAGACTCAATGAACACATAGAATAGCCAATCACAAAGACTATAAACACAACAAAAGACTGTAATTGTTTATGCGAAGTCTATAGAAGCAAGAAAGACTATGGATGGTCATATCAAGCCCCCCAACCTTAATGACTTAATGATAGGTAGTAAAATGACCATCCAGAAAACCCTGCTTGCTTCTTTAATCACGCTGGCCACGATTAGTGGTATCGCCCATGCGGATAGTTTAGCGGGTGCGCTGACCGAGCTGCAAACCATCCAATCCGGCATGAGCCAGCAAGAAATAAACCAGAAAATTCAACGCTTCATCGAGCGTGCTCCTGATGGCACAAATATCAAAGGAGTGTTAGCAGACTTCGGCTTAACCTACAATACCTCCCCCCATCAGGCTCCGATCACGCTCCCTCTCGATGCGCCAGTAATTGATCGCTCTTCACATCTGGACAGCAACGTGGCGCAGGAACAGCGCGATACCGCCAAAGCTGCCGCACAGGAGCTCGCTGCCTATCACCATAACAATCCAGAAGGGGACCCGACTCACCAGACCGGTCCAGCTACCCATCTGGATGGTACTCATCAGGACACGGCAACCCCACATCTCGATGCACCGGTGATTGACCGTACCTCACATCTAGACAGCAATGTGACCGATGCTGAGCGTAATGCCGCACGCTATGTCGCTTACCAGCACAACAATCCAGAAGGGAATCCGACTCACCAGACCGGTCCGGCTTCCCATTTGGATGGTACTCATCAGGACACGGTAACCCCACATCTCGATAGCAATGTGACCGATGCTGAGCGTAATGCCGCACGCTATGCCGCTTACCAGCACAACAATCCAGAAGGGAACCCGACTCACCAGACCGGTCCGGCTACCCATCTGGATGGTACTCATCAGGACACGGCA
>Ga0302347_1000732_pt1 | contig 46783 bp, 45 predicted proteins | sample PhyWR1_FD_202178 | JGI IMG/M metagenome (GOLD analysis project Ga0302347, IMG submission 202178) | Leaf surface microbial communities from wheat plants in UC Gill Tract Community Farm, Albany, California, United States - DLSL W.R1 (v2)... | ecosystem: Host-associated > Plants > Phyllosphere >... | reverse complement strand
TGTGGTACGCCTATCAGGAAATGATACGCTTGATCTCGATGATTTCGAAGACTTCAATCACGTCGCCTACGCGAACGTCATTGTAGTTTTTCACACCGATACCACATTCCATGCCGTTACGAACTTCGGCGGCATCATCTTTAAAGCGACGCAGAGATTCCAGCTCGCCTTCATAGATAACCACGTTGTCGCGCAGTACACGGATTGGGTTGTGACGTTTAACTACGCCTTCAGTGACCATACAACCTGCGATGGCACCAAATTTCGGCGATTTAAACACATCACGGACTTCTGCCAGGCCGAGGATCTGCTGTTTCAGTTCTGGAGACAGCATACCGCTCATTGCCGCTTTCACTTCGTCAATCAAGTGATAGATGACAGAGTAGTAGCGCAGATCCAGGCTTTCAGAGTCGATGACACGACGCGCAGAGGCATCAGCACGAACGTTAAAGCCAACCAGGATAGCGTTAGAAGCAGCAGCAAGCGTTGCGTCCGTTTCAGTAATACCACCCACACCAGAACCGATGATTTTAACTTTCACTTCGTCGGTTGACAGTTTCAGCAGTGAATCGCTAATCGCTTCTACAGAGCCCTGAACATCCGCTTTCAGCACGATATTCACTTCAGACACTTCGCCTTCAGTCATGTTAGCGAACATGTTTTCCAGTTTAGACTTCTGCTGACGCGCCAGTTTAACGTCACGGAATTTGCCCTGACGATACAGTGCCACTTCACGCGCTTTTTTCTCGTCACGGACTACGGTCACTTCATCACCCGCAGCAGGAACACCGGACAGGCCGAGGATCTCTACTGGAATGGATGGGCCGGCTTCAGTCACTTCATGTCCCAGTTCATTACGCATAGCACGCACGCGGCCATACTCAAAGCCACACAGAACAATATCACCCTTGTTCAGCGTACCTTCACGAACCAGTACAGTAGCAACAGGGCCACGACCTTTATCAAGATAAGACTCGATAACCACGCCGCTTGCCATACCTGTACGTACTGCTTTCAGTTCCAGAACTTCGGATTGCAGCAAGATAGCATTAAGCAGGTCGTCGATACCGGTACCGGCTTTCGCTGATACATGGACAAACTGGCTTTCACCGCCCCACTCTTCCGGCATGATGCCGTACTGAGACAGTTCAGTTTTAACGCGATCTGGATCCGCATCAGGCTTATCGATTTTGTTCACAGCAACAACAACCGGCACTTGTGCCGCTTTCGCATGCTGGATAGCTTCGATAGTCTGAGGCATTACGCCATCGTCTGCTGCTACCACCAGAACCACGATATCTGTTGCCTGAGCACCACGAGCACGCATTGAGGTAAACGCGGCGTGTCCCGGGGTATCCAGGAAGGTTATCATGCCATTCTCAGTTTCGACGTGGTAAGCACCGATATGCTGAGTAATACCACCCGCTTCGCCAGAGGCAACCTTGGTTGAGCGAATGTAGTCCAGCAGAGACGTTTTACCGTGGTCTACGTGACCCATGATGGTGACAACTGGAGCACGAGATTCGCTCGCTGCACCGGTATCACGGTCACTCATTACCGCTTCTTCCAGTTCGTTTTCACGACGCAGAATAACTTTGTGACCCATCTCTTCAGCAACTAGCTGTGCTGTTTCCTGATCGATAACCTGGTTAATGGTCGCCATGGCACCCAGTTTCATCATCGCTTTGATGACCTGTGAACCTTTAACAGCCATTTTGTTTGCCAGTTCGGCAACAGTCACCGTTTCGCCGATAACAACATCACGGTTTACTGCCTGAACAGGTTTAGTGAAGCTCTGCTGCAGGGAACTTGGCTTACGCTTGCCTTTACCACCACGAACAGCTGCACGCGCTTCTTCACGGTCAGCTTTAGATTCGCCATGCTTACCGCCAGCTTTTTTCTGACGTGGGGCTTTTACAGCAGTACGAGTACGGCTACGACCACCTTCAACTTCACGGTCATTTTCGTCTTCGGCCTGGCGAGCGTGTTGAGAGGTCGTTACGTGATAGTCAGACTTATCGTCTTCGACTTTTTCTTTTTCTTGTTCAGCCCAAACGCCAGCATTGGCTTCGGCCATTTTGCGAGCTTCTTCAGCTACACGGCGGGCATCTTCTTCAAGTTTGCGACGTGCTTCTTCTTCCGCTTTACGTTTCAGTTCAGCAGCTTCTGCTTCACGGCGGGCTTTATCGGCTTGTGCAGTTTTCGTCATATCGTCTGATTGTTGATGAGTCACTTTGTCTTTTTCCGCAGCTACACGTTTCGCTTTCTCAGCGACTTCGCGCCTGGCTTGTTCTTCAGCATCACGCTTAGCTTTTTCTTGTGCCACCAGTTTGGCAGCTTCCTCTGCCTCACGACGGGCTTGCTCTTCCGCTTCACGCAGCGCTTGTTCTTCCGCGGCAAGACGTTCAGCCTCTTGCGGGTCACGTTTTACAAAGGTGCGCTTCTTGCGGACTTCGATTTGTACCGATTTACTTTTCCCACCGGTACCTGGAATATTTAACGTACTGCGCGTTTTACGCTGTAACGTTAATTTGTCTGGCACTGAACCATGTTCACTGTTCAGATGAGCCAAGAGCGTTTGCTTCTCTTGCGCGGAAACAGAATCATCAGCAGACTTCGGGATCCCTGCATCAGCAAATTGCTGTACCAGGCGGTCGACGGAGGTCTGAATCTCTGTGGCCAGCGCTTTTACGGTTACATCTGTCATGCTGCTCCTTTCTGCTACAGTTTATTACGCTTCGCCGCCAAACCAGCAAATGTTGCGCGCTGCCATAATCAATTCACCGGCTCTCTCACTCGACAAGCCTTCAATATCTGACAGATCATCAACACCTTGCTCTGCAAGGTCTTCCAGCGAGATAACACCACGTGCAGCCAGTTTAAAAGCAAGCTGGCGATCCAGTCCATCAAGACCCAGTAAATCATCAGCAGGCTTCTGATCGCCAAGAGATTCTTCCTGAGCCAATGCGATTGTGGTGAGTGCGTTTTTAGCGCGATCGCGTAAAGCTTCTACAGTATCTTCATCAAGACCGTCGATCTCCAGCAACTCTTTGACTGGTACGTAAGCCAGCTCTTCGAGTGTTGCAAAACCTTCTTCGACTAATACTGTGGCGAAATCTTCATCAATATCGAGGTATTTGGTGAAAATATCAATCGCCGCGTGTGCTTCAGCCTGATGTTTAGCCTGTAAATCGTCAACGGTCATCACGTTGAGTTCCCAGCCGCTCAGCTGTGCAGCCAGACGTACGTTCTGACCATTACGGCCAATTGCCTGTGCCAGGTTGCCGGCTTCTACTGCGATATCCATCGTGTGTTTATCTTCATCAACCACGATAGAGGCAACATCAGCTGGAGCCATTGCATTGATAACAAACTGCGCTGGATTATCATCCCACAGCACGATATCGATACGCTCGCCAGCCAGTTCAGTAGAAACTGCCTGAACACGCGCACCACGCATACCTACACACGCACCGACTGGATCGATACGCTTATCGTTGGTTTTCACAGCGATTTTAGCGCGTGAACCAGGATCGCGTGCAGCGGCCTTAATTTCAATCACTTCTTCGCCAATTTCTGGCACTTCGATACGGAACAGTTCGATCAGCATTTCTGGTTTAGAACGGCTGACAAACAGTTGAGCGCCACGCGCTTCCGGACGTACTGCATACAGTACACCGCGGATACGGTCACCCGGACGGAAGTTTTCACGTGGTAACATATCTTCACGCAGGATAACCGCTTCAGCGTTATTACCCAAGTCGAGAGCGATATTCTCACGATTCACTTTCTTCACCACGCCGGTGATTATCTCACCTTCATGTTCGCGGAATTGATCCACAACCATGGCGCGCTCAGCTTCACGTACTTTTTGTACGATAACCTGTTTTGCTGTCTGCGTAGTGATACGGTCAAAGGTGACAGATTCAATCTGATCTTCAACATAGTCACCGGGATTAAAAGCCGGATCTTCAAAACGAGCAGCTTCAAGAGTAATTTCACGTGTTGGTAAGGTGACTTCTTCAACCACTAACCAACGACGGAAGGTGTCAAAATCGCCGCTTTTGCGGTCAATGCTGACACGAACTTCAATCTCTTGCTCATATTTTTTCTTTGTCGCTGTTGCCAACGCACTTTCCAGTGCTTCAAAAATCTTTTCACGCGGTAATGATTTTTCGTTGGAAACGGCTTCAACAACAGCCAAAATTTCTTTGTTCATCCTGGGTTTTCACCTCAATCCAAACTATTAAAAGTGGGGTACCAGGTTCGCTTTCTGGATATTACTCAGGGCGAACACTTCGTCTTTGCCTTCGACCGTAACCGTAATCATTTCACCGTCTACAGATTTAATGATACCAGACCATTTACGACGGTTCTGTACGGCCATACGCAACACAACACTCACCTCTTCGCCAGTAAAGCGCTGGTAGTGTTCTGCATTAAATAGCGGGCGGTCAAGACCAGGCGAGGATACTTCAAGGTTGTAGGCGACAGTAATTGGGTCTTCAACGTCAAAAACCGCACTGACTTGGTGACTGACATCAGCACAATCATCAACATTGATGCCATCTTCACTATCAATATAGATACGCAGCGTTGACTGGCGACCACGAATAAACTCAATACCTACTAATTCGTAACCCAGCGCCTCGACAGGTGCCGAAATCATCTCTGTTAATTTTTGCTCTAATGTGGACAAGCCCACCCCCAAGACATAAAAAAAGGGCATAAAGCCCAGTTATTCTGAAATCAGATAACAAAAAACCCCGATAAATCGGGGCTTTAGATAACTGAACCCTGTATACCGCCGTAGGCGGCCCGGACACTGTCCAGGAGAACTTTTTTCTAAATTTGTTTGCGAAGGCATCGAAGATGTTCACAGGATATTTGGAAAATAATTCTCAGGGAAAGTGGTTGCGGGGGCCGGATTTGAACCGACGACCTTCGGGTTATGAGCCCGACGAGCTACCAAGCTGCTCCACCCCGCGTCCGAAACGTGGCAAATATTACGCCAGTATTGCTATAAAAGCAAGAAATGCTAAGACTTGTTGGTACCGAGGACGGGACTTGAACCCGTAAGCCCAATCGGGCACTACCACCTCAAGGTAGCGTGTCTACCAATTCCACCACCACGGCACTCTGTAAATACGATACGTCTTTGATACCGTATTTTTTCTTACTGCGGGATATCACTGCTTGGCATGGTAGATGCCGCAGGTGCAGACTGCTCAGCTTGCGCTGGCTGACTCAAATTATCCCACTCGCTTCCCTGTCCTGATTTGTTAGCGCTCAGATTACCGAGAACCAGACTGAGAATGAAGAACAACGTCCCTAAAATACCGGTCATACGGGTCATGAAATTACCTGAGCCGTTTGAGCCGAATAATGTAGCGGAAGCGCCTGCTCCAAAAGAGGCTCCCATATCAGCGCCTTTACCCTGCTGCAACATAATCAGACCTACAAGACCCAATGCTACAATAAGGAAGATAACCAAAAGAGCTTCGTACATAATCAACCTGTTCCTTGCGGGTTTACCGCGCGCAAATTGCTTCAAATCAGTAAAGCGGATACCTTTTTCATTACCCGGTGAAGCGGGTGAGAATACTAACCAAAGTCATAGTGCTGCGCAAGGGCAATTTATTCACATTGCACTGACTGCGGAAAAAAACACCAAATCACTGACTTTGGTCAGATAAATCGGTACAAATTACGACCGATTTCTCATAAAGTTATTACTCAGACCGCTTTTACCGCATCGGCAATGCGATGGGCAAATTCAGTGACCTGAGCTTCGTCTTCGCCTTCAACCATCACGCGAATCAACGGTTCAGTCCCTGATTTACGTAACAGCACCCGTCCACGACGACCCAGTTTCTGTTCAACTTCTTCAGTCACACGTTTCACGGCTTCATTTTCCAGCGGATCGCTAGAGCCAGCAGTAAAGCGCACATTCACCAGAATTTGCGGGAATAGCTTCATGCCACTGCATAAATCGCTCAGGCTCATATGGTTACGCATCATTGCTGTAAGTACTTGCAAACCTGCCACGATGCCGTCGCCAGTGGTGGTGCTGTCCAGCAAAATAACATGCCCGGAGTTTTCAGCCCCAATGCGCCAGCCTTTCTCCTGCAGTTTTTCCAGTACGTAGCGGTCGCCTACTTTGGCACGAGCAAACGGAATGCCCAGCTCTTTTAACGCGACTTCCAGTCCCATATTACTCATCAGGGTGCCGACAACCCCGCCACGTAACTGTCCCTGACGCAGCGCTTCACGGGCAATGATATACAGGATCTGATCGCCATCGACTTTATTGCCGTGCTCATCAACCATGATAAGACGATCGCCGTCACCGTCGAGGGCAATACCCAGATCGGCTTTTTCTGCCAGCACACGCGCCTGCAGCATAGCGACATCGGTGGCACCGCATTTTTCGTTGATGTTCAGACCGTTTGGTTCACAGCCGACAGCGATAACATTCGCACCTAGCTCACGCAGAACATTAGGAGCGATGTGATAAGTGGCGCCGTTGGCACAGTCAACCACCACTTTCAGCTCATTCAGACTGAGTTCGTTTGGAAAGGTACCTTTACAGAATTCAATATAGCGTCCGGCAGCATCAACAATGCGACTCGCTTTCCCTAACTGGGTTGAGTCAACACAGGTCAGCTCTTTTTCCATTTCCGCTTCAATCGCTTCTTCAACTGCATCTGGCAGTTTAGTCCCGTCAATGGAGAAGAATTTAATGCCGTTATCATAGAAAGGGTTATGAGAAGCAGAAATAACAATGCCCGCTTCAGCACGGAAGGCACGGGTCAAGTACGCGATGGCAGGCGTCGGCATTGGACCCGTGAATGACGCTGATAAACCCGCAGCTGCAAGACCGGCTTCCAGTGCAGATTCCAGCATATAACCGGAAATACGCGTATCTTTACCAATAATAATTTTACGCGATCCGTGACGTGCAAGTACTTTCCCTGCTGCCCATCCCAGTTTCAACATAAAATCAGGCGTGATCGGAGCTTCACCAACACGGCCACGAATGCCATCAGTACCAAAATATTTACGGCTACTCATAAATTCTATTTTCCTTTGCTGAAAGGGTGGCTTCAACCACACGGATTGCATCTACAGTCTCTTTGACATCATGAACACGAATAATATGTGCCCCCTGCATTGCAGCAATCACTGCGCAGGCCAGGCTGCCACTCAGGCGGTGTTCAGGACCGACATTCAATAACTGGCCGACCATTGATTTACGCGACATACCGACTAACAGAGGTAATTCGTAGCAATGGAATTCCGAAAGACGGGCCAGTAGCTGATAGTTATGGGTGAGATTTTTACCGAAACCAAAGCCTGGGTCGAGCAACAATTTATCTTTTGTAATACCTGCTGCTTCGCAACGCGCAATATGTTCAATAAAAAAACGATTCACATCAGCAAAAACATCATCGTAATGAATAGCTTGCTGCATCGTCCGCGGTTCACCCTGCATATGCATCAGACAGACTGGCAGGCCGGTTTCGGCAGCGGCTTGCAAAGCTCCAGGCATCTGCAGCGAACGAACGTCATTGATGATGTGCGCGCCAACGCGAGCCGACTCTTTCATTACCTCGCCCTGAGAAGTATCGACCGAGATCCAGACTTCAAAACGCTGCGCCAGCGCCTCAACAACCGGAATAACACGGGACAACTCTTCATCAAGACTGACTTCAGCCGCCCCTGGACGCGTTGACTCACCGCCAACGTCAATGATGGTCGCTCCAGCATTAATCATTGCGTTTGCGTGTTTTAGCGCATCAATTAATGCGTTGTGTTTACCACCATCAGAAAAGGAGTCAGGAGTGACGTTGAGTATTCCCATCACATGGGGATGGTTCATATCAAGCGTGACACCCTGCGAACGTAATAGCATGTGGTTTGTCCATATTTTATAGCGATGCAGGAAGCTCAATATAGCCGATGTACTCGGCTTCCTGCTTAATAAGTGACTAAGGCGCATCGACTGCGGGGAATGATGCTACCAGTTTTCGCCTCAAGGATAGAGCGGATATTACTATCAGGCCGCAGTCCGGGATAAATCACTACAGAAAGGATAGTCTTCAGACCATAAAAAACCCGGGAACTTGTCCCGGGTTTTTATGACAGGAGAAAACAGTATTTTCTCTTGCTATGGTCGCTAACCGTTACTCAGAGTCTTTTTTCTCTAAGTCTGGCGCTGCTGGCTGCTCAGGGCTTACTGCACTTGGAGCCGCAGTATTGCCAGAGTTGCCTTTAGGCTTGGAATCATCATCCCAGCCCGCTGGCGCACGAACTTCACGGCGTGCCATTAAGTCGTCAATCTGCGGAGCATCAATAGTTTCATACTTCATCAATGCATCTTTCATTGCATGAAGGATATCCATATTTTCACCCAGCAGCTGGCGAGCACGAGCATAGTTCCGCTCAACCAGTGACTTCACTTCCTGATCGATGATACGCGCAGTTTCATCAGACATATGCTTCGCTTTGGCAACGGAGCGACCCAGGAATACTTCACCCTCTTCCTCTGCATACAGCAGTGGACCGAGTTTGTCGGAGAAGCCCCATTGGGTAACCATGTTACGTGCCAGGTTAGTCGCAACTTTAATGTCGTTAGAAGCACCGGTAGAAACTTTTTCTACACCGTAAATCATCTCTTCCGCCAGACGACCACCGTAAAGTGTCGAAATCTGACTTTCCAGTTTCTGACGGCTGGCGCTAATCGCATCACCGACAGGCAGGAAGAAGGTCACACCTAATGCACGGCCACGCGGAATGATGGTGACTTTGTGCACCGGATCGTGCTCAGGAACCAGACGGCCGATAATGGCATGGCCTGCTTCGTGATACGCGGTTGACTCTTTTTGCACTTCCGTCATCACCAGAGAGCGACGTTCTGCTCCCATCATGATTTTGTCTTTTGCTTTTTCAAACTCAACCATTGAGACAACGCGTTTATTGGTACGGGCAGCAAACAGCGCAGCTTCGTTGACCAGGTTAGCCAAATCAGCACCTGAGAAGCCTGGCGTACCACGGGCAATAATTGCTGCATCAATGTCGGTTGCCAAAGGTACACGACGCATATGCACTTTCAGAATTTGTTCACGGCCACGGACATCTGGCAAGCCAACAACAACCTGACGGTCAAAACGACCTGGACGCAGTAACGCAGGATCCAGTACGTCAGGACGGTTAGTGGCCGCTACCACGATGATACCTTCGTTGCCTTCAAAGCCGTCCATTTCAACCAGCATCTGGTTCAGGGTCTGCTCACGCTCATCATGACCACCACCTAAACCGGCACCACGCTGACGACCGACAGCATCGATTTCATCGATAAAGATAATGCAAGGTGCAGCTTTTTTGGCCTGCTCAAACATATCACGTACACGTGATGCACCAACACCGACGAACATTTCAACAAAGTCAGAACCGGAAATAGTAAAGAACGGTACTTTTGCTTCACCGGCAATAGCCTTCGCCAGCAATGTTTTACCGGTACCCGGAGGACCGATCAGCAGTACGCCTTTAGGGATCTTACCACCCAGTTTCTGGAAACGGCTTGGTTCACGCAGGAACTCAACCAGTTCTACGACATCTTCTTTTGCTTCATCACAACCTGCGACATCAGCAAAGGTTGTTTTGACTTGGTCTTCTGTCAGCATTCGCGCCTTGCTTTTACCGAACGACATGGCACCTTTGCCACCGCCGCCCTGCATTTGACGCATAAAGAAGATCCAAACCCCTATCAGCAATAGCATCGGGAACCAGGATATGAAGATAGAAGCCAGTAAGCTAGGCTCTTCCGGTGGTTCACCGACTACTTTCACCTGTTTGGTCAACAGGTTATCAAGCAGTTTAGGATCATTAACAGGAATGTATGTCGTGTAACGGTTACTGTCTTTCAAAGTAACGTTGATTTCACGCCCGTTAATACGTACTTCGCGAACCTGGTCCTGATTCACTTCAGACAAGAAAGTGGAATAGTCCACTCTACGGCTATTCGACTCGCTGGGCCCAAAGCTCTGAAAAACTGACATTAGCACGACGGCAATGACTAGCCAGAGTATTAGGTTTTTCGCCATGTCACTCAAGGGATTAACCTCACATTACAACTGTGTTAACAAACAGCGTCAGGGTACTATACCCGTCATATTTCAAGTCACTTGGATGTTGTCTTCGTTCATCGCTTCGAATCATATAATCTATCTATGCTCATCGACTCGCTGAACGCAGCACTACAAGCTACTCGAATTAGTCTGGGTATCTAGTTTACGCCCGGTCGCTACAATGTACACTTCACGTGAGCGGGCACGAGAAGAGTCCGGTTTACGCACTTTAACTTTCGTAAACAGGGAGCGAATTTCTCTCAGGTATTCATCGAATCCTTCGCCTTGGAACACTTTCACTACAAAACTACCACCCGGAGCCAGAACATCACGGCACATTTCCAGTGCCAGCTCTACCAGATACATTGAGCGGGGGATATCAACAGCTGGCGTCCCACTCATATTCGGTGCCATATCGGACATGACAACCTGAACTTTACTATCACCAACACGTTCCAACAGAGCTTTAACGACCAGCTCATCACGGAAATCACCTTGAAGAAAGTCTACCCCAACAATAGGATCCATTGGTAACAGATCGCAAGCGATGATTCTTCCCTGGGTCCCGATTTCCGTCACAACATACTGTGACCATCCACCTGGAGCAGCACCAAGATCAACAATAGTCATTCCTGGCTTAAAAAGTTTGTCACTTTGTTGTATTTCATCAAGTTTAAACCAAGCACGGGAACGTAGTCCCTTTTTCTGTGCCTGAAGTACATATTTGTCGCTAAAGTGTTCCTGTAGCCAGCGACTTGAACTGGCAGAACGCTTTTTACCTGTCATCTCATTATCCAACGTTGTTCATCGTGAGCGGCAGGCTGTGCAAAGAAATCACAGCCGATTTGGCTATACACTGGAGATGGCGGTAGAATGAACCGTTTTCAATCCCAACGTAAGCAAAAATATACGATGAATCTTAGTACTAAACAAAAACAGCACCTCAAAGGTCTCGCTCATCCACTCAAGCCTGTCGTCATGCTTGGCAATAATGGTTTGACCGAAGGGGTACTGGCCGAGATAGAACAAGCACTTAACCATCACGAATTAATCAAGGTGAAAGTTGCAACCGAAGATCGTGAAACTAAAACCCTGATAGTTGATGCTATCGTGCGTGAAACCAAAGCCTGTAATGTCCAGGTTATCGGAAAAACGCTCGTTCTTTATCGCCCGACTAAAGAAAGAAAAGTTTCTCTGCCGAAATAGAGCCGTGTGCAAAATGCCACGCTCTGCTCGTTGATTAAAGGCCGCATAGCGGCCTTTTTCTTATCTTTACAATACGCAAGCCATTGAGTAAGCATAGCTGAAATTATAAATATTCAACTTTTAGAATTTCAAACTCAACATCTCCGCCTGGCGTGCGAATAACCACAACATCATCACACTCTTTTGCCACCAGACCACGCGCAATCGGCGAGTTAACAGAAATAAGATTCTGTTTAAAATCAGCCTCATCATCACCAACAATACGATATGTCAGTTCTTCTTCGGTGTCCAAGTTTAACACTGTTACTGTCGCCCCAAAAATAACGCGACCATTATTAGGTATTTTCGTGATGTCTATCACTTGGGCATTAGACAGTTTCGCTTCAATGTCCTGAATACGTCCTTCACAAAAACCCTGCTGCTCACGCGCTGCGTGATATTCAGCATTTTCTTTTAAGTCGCCATGTTCACGGGCGATAGCGATATTAGTGATGATTTCCGGACGACGTACTGACTTCAGGAAATCGAGCTCTTCACGTAATTGTTCAGCACCACGTAAAGTCATCGGAATAGCTTGCATTATTTATACCTCTTACGATCGGTTCTGTGCAGCATAGTTAGCGGACCACAATCCAAAAACGTGGTCTGAGTTCATAAGCTCATCCCTGCCAACAAATAAAACAAAACGGTTCGGAGTGATACCCCAAACCAAGCAGAAGATTTCAAATTATCCGCTATTTTACCCTGGAGTTCTCCGAGGGTCATCGTTTACTTTGCACTACGATGCACCGTAGTATGAAGACCATGTTTCCAGGCCGTTACCGCGAGATTATGCGATTTTCTAGATTTATCATTGGATTAACCACTTTTCTTACGCTGAATGTACAAGCAGCAAATGTGGAAGAATATCTGTCACAGCTGCCCGCGGGGGCAAATCTGGCTTTAATGGTACAAAAAGTGGGTGATTCTTCCCCCACTATTGACTATCACGGTCAGCAGATGGCTTTGCCAGCCAGTACCCAAAAAGTGATTACCGCGCTGGCTGCCCTTTTGCAGCTAGGGCCCGATTTTCGCTTTACCACCACGCTTGAGAGCAAAGCACCGATTCAAAATAATATTCTGGAAGGCGATCTGACGGTACGCTTCAGCGGTGATCCGACGCTGACCCGCCAGGATATTCGTAATATGGTAACAGCCCTGAAAAAGGCTGGAGTCGAGCAAATTAAAGGCAATCTGCTGATAGATACCTCCGTCTTTGCCAGCCATGATAAAGGTCCCGGCTGGCCCTGGAATGATATGACGCAGTGTTTCAGCGCCCCTCCTTCTGCCGCCATTATTGACCGTAACTGCTTCTCTGTTTCGTTATACAGTGCGCCGAAGGCCAACGATATGGCACATGTCCGGATTGCCTCTTATTATCCCATCACCGTTTTTAGCCAGGTTAAAACATTAGCCAGAGGATCGTCAGAAGCTCAGTACTGTGAACTCGATGTCGTGACTGGCGATTTAAATCGCTATACGCTGACCGGCTGTATGCCACAGAGAGAAGAGCCTCTCCCCCTCGCTTTCGCGGTTCAGGATGGTGCAGGTTACGCAGGGGCTATTGTTAAGAAAGAACTGGAACAAGCCGGTATTCGCTACAGCGGAACCCTTCTACGCCAGACACAGCCGAGTGAACCGGGTACGGTTATCGCCAGCAAGCAGTCACCTCCATTGACTAATCTATTGAAAATCATGTTAAAAAAATCAGACAACATGATTGCAGATACCGTATTTCGCACCATTGGCCATCAGCGTTTTGGCGTGCCGGGAACCTGGCGTTCAGGTGCTGATGCCGTTCGTCAGTTGCTGCGGCAAAAAGCCGGCGTCGATTTAGGTAACAGTATCGTCGTTGATGGCTCAGGGCTTTCGCGTCATAACCTGATATCCCCAGCGGTGATGATGCAAGTTCTTCAGTACATTGCACAAAATGACAGTGAGCTGAATATCATTTCAATGCTGCCATTAGCAGGACATGATGGCTCATTACAATATCGTGCCGGCCTGCACCAGGCGGGGGTCAACGGTAAGGTTTCGGCAAAAACAGGTTCACTGCAAGGGGTCTATAATATGGCCGGATTTATCACCACTGCGAGCGGCAAGCAGATGGCCTTTGTCCAGTATCTTTCCGGATATGCTGTTGAACCTGCCGACCAGCGTAACCGTCGTATTCCTTTGGTACGTTTCGAAAGCCGACTCTATAAAGATATTTATCAGAACAACTAGCGATGAAATTGCTGATTGGCGAGGATAACCTGTGATTACAGGAAGGAAGAGGCTGCTAAAGCCGTCTGTAACGCACAGAGAGACGTTATTCTGTTATGTTCGATGCCAAAGACCTGTTAGAAAATATCTGTCGCCATGGCCCGGAAAAGAGCGTTATTTAGCTGTTATCGGTTGAGCTGCATGAGAGAGTAAAATAAAAACGGGCCGAATTTATTCGGCCCGTTTTTATTTCATGCGTTACTTCTGATAGATGAATTCGACACCTTCGTCGTCTTCTTCGTCCCAGTCATCATCCCAGTCATCTTCTGATTCAGCTTCCACTTCATCAAGCTGCTGACGATGATAATCGTCCCACATAAACTCAACTTTCTCTGGCTGCTGGGCAATATCAGCCATCACAATTGGGTTAGCAATAATAAAGCTCATGATGTCCCAGCACAGATCTTTAACGCCAACCTGGCTTGCCGCAGAGATAAGATAGTATTTTTCATCCCATCCTAAGGCTTCAGCAATCGCTTTCGCTTTTTCTTCAGCTTCTGCTTTATCCATTAAGTCGATTTTATTGAACACCAACCAGCGTGGCTTAGCAGCTAAGTCAGTGCTGTATTTTTCTAGCTCACCGACAATGATCCGCGCGTTATCGACTGGATTTGAACCATCAATAGGATCGATATCAATCAGATGCAGTAATACGCGGCAACGCTCCAGGTGCTTAAGGAAACGAATACCCAGTCCGGCACCATCAGCAGCACCTTCAATCAGGCCAGGGATATCTGCAACCACAAAGCTTTTTTCGGTATCCATACGAACCACACCCAGTGAAGGGATAAGCGTCGTAAATGGATAATCAGCCACTTTTGGTTTAGCCGCTGAAACTGAGCGAATAAACGTCGATTTACCGGCATTTGGCATACCCAGCATTCCGACATCCGCTAACAGCATCAGTTCGAGCTGAAGTTCACGTTGTTCACCCGGTGTTCCCATGGTTTTTTGACGTGGGGAGCGGTTAACAGAAGACTTAAAGCGTGCATTACCCAGACCATGCCAGCCGCCTTTGCCGACCATCAGTTTCTGACCGTGCTGAGTCATATCACCCATGGTTTCGCCAGTACCCTGATCGATAATTCGAGTACCAACAGGAACTTTTACCGTCACATCTTTACCACGTTTACCGGTACAGTCACGGCTCTGGCCATTTTGACCACGCTCGGCACGGAATGACTTCTCGAAACGGTAGTCAATCAGGGTGTTCAGGTTTTCATCGGCCTCGAGCCAGACATCACCACCGTCACCGCCATCACCACCATCCGGGCCGCCTCTCGGGATATATTTTTCGCGACGGAAGCTTACGCAGCCATTACCGCCATCACCTGCTACCACCAGGATTGCTGCTTCATCAACAAACTTCATTTTACTTCTCCGTAAATCATTCGTCTGAACGTTGTACTGGGGTAACGACTTCGGCAGTCTGCCGGCGTCCCCAAAGTCGGTGGCCAATAGCGGAATACATCGCACCGGTCACAACGACAAACGCTCCGACATAACCTAAAAGGTTGAGCTGAGGCATGGCAAAATAGTCGGGCCAGCCCTGGGATAACAGGTCTGAAAAGAGCAGTGTAAACAGAGGGGTCAGTGTAATCAGAGCACTAACCTGAGATGCCTGCCAGCGTGCCATTGCCTCCGCCAGCGCACCATAGCCCACAATGGTATTCAAACCACAAAAAAATAAACACGCAAGCTGCCAGTTATTCAATAAGAACAGGGTATCCAGCTTCGCTATCGGTAACAATGCTACCGCACATAAAATATACAACAAAAGGAGGATTTGTTGTGAGGCTAAACGACGCAATAATATTTTTTGCGCGACACCATAACTCACCCACACCATTGCAGCCAGAACACCGAAAATCACACCCAGGGTATAATCAGTCATCCTGGTGAAGATTTCGATCAGACTGTTATTAAAAAACATCACCAGCCCGCTCAACAACATGATGGCACCGACAATCTGCGTGCCACGCATTCTTTCTTTCAGAATAACGACACTGGCAACCATCATCCCAACCGGAGAGAGCTGACCAATAACCTGAGAAGCCGTTGGGCTGAGATACTGTAGTGAGGTGCTAAAAAATAAAAAATTACCGAGTAGTCCACCGGTCGCAATCGCCAGCATCACTAACCAGCGAGGCTTACTGAAGAGACGTAGCGGGGGTAACTTTTTACGAAATGCGAGAATAATCCCTAAGCCAATACTCGCCATTGAAAAACGATAGAAAACCACGGTTAAGGGTTCCATTACCGGGAGCACTTGTTTCATTGCAATCGGTAAACTACCCCAGCACATCGCCGTGATTATCGCTAAAACAATGCCGACGCCAGCCTGCTGTTTCATGCTCGTTTGATACCTTTGATTTTTCGGATGCAGAATGTAAAAAGCCCCGCAATATTTTGCGGGGCTTACATCCGTTATCAGGACGCGAAAAACTTATTCAGCAACGATGCTGATATATTTACGGTTATTCGGGCCTTTAACTTCAAACTTAACTTTACCGTCAGACAGTGCAAACAGAGTGTGGTCACGACCACAACCTACGTTGCTGCCAGCGTGGAATTTAGTACCACGTTGACGAACAATGATGCTGCCTGCTAATACTGCCTCACCGCCGAAACGTTTTACGCCCAGACGTTTAGCTTCGGAATCGCGACCGTTACGAGTTGAGCCGCCAGCCTTTTTATGTGCCATTTAATCTGCTCCTCTGTATTAAGCGCTGATGCCAGTAATTTTAACATCAGTGAACCACTGACGATGGCCCTGTTGTTTACGGTAGTGTTTACGACGACGAAACTTAACAATCTTAATTTTCTCGCCACGACCGTGAGCAACAACTTCAGCTTTGATTACGCCGCCATCAACGAAAGGAACGCCGATTTTGACTTCTTCACCGTTTACGATCATCAGAACTTCTGCGAACTCAACTGCTTCGCCAGTTGCGATGTCTAGCTTTTCCAGGCGAACGGTCTGACCTTCGCTTACTCGGTGTTGTTTACCACCACTTTGGAAAACCGCGTACATATAAAACTCCGCTTTCCGCACTCGCCTTACATTGAATTCAGGCTGCGCTATAAATATTCACAATAGGGCGCGAATATTACGCAAAACGCGACGCTTTGACAAGTGCGATTGTTTATTCCACAGAGAAAAAAAGTACAATCTGTGCCACCCCATTTATCTGTCTCGTATTTTTAGTACAATCTGTACTACAGTATCTCACCGACACCATCCTGCTAATCCGTACAATTACGGAATAAATGGGACAAAAACCAGACTTTTGCGATGAAACTAGAAAAAATTAATGAATTAGCCGCGCAAGATATGGCGGGCGTGAATGCGGCAATCCTTGAGCAGTTAAATTCTGATGTTCAGCTGATTAATCAGCTCGGCTACTACATTGTCAGCGGCGGCGGTAAACGTATTCGCCCGATGATAGCGGTGATAGCAGCCCGGGCATTGGGGTACGAAGGCAAAGCGCATATCAACATTGCAGCGCTGATCGAATTCATCCATACCGCCACTCTGCTGCATGATGATGTGGTTGACGAGTCCGATATGCGGCGTGGAAAAGCGACAGCAAACGCCGCATTTGGCAATGCTGCCAGTGTTCTGGTAGGCGATTTTATCTATACCCGCGCCTTTCAGATGATGACGCAACTGGGATCTCTCAAAGTCCTGGAGGTGATGTCTGAAGCCGTGAATGTTATTGCTGAAGGTGAAGTTTTACAGCTGATGAACTGCAACGACCCCAATATCACTGAAGAGAGTTATATGCGGGTAATTTACAGTAAGACAGCCAGATTATTTGAAGCCGCAGCCCAGTGTTCAGGCATCCTGGCCGGAGCCAGTGAAGTGCAAGAAACAGCACTTCAGGATTATGGTCGTTATCTCGGTACCGCTTTCCAGTTAATTGATGATTTACTGGATTACAGTGCTGATAATCAAACACTCGGCAAAAGTGTCGGTGATGACCTCAATGAAGGTAAACCTACCCTTCCTCTGCTCCATGCCATGCGTAATGGCACGCCTGAGCAGTCTCAAATGATTCGTGAGGCGATTGAGCAGGGTAACGGCCGTCATCTGCTTGAGCCCGTTCTGGAAGCGATGAGAGCCTGTGGGTCACTGGAATGGACACGTCAGCGTGCCGAAGAAGAAGCCGATAAAGCTATCTCCGCACTTGCCGTCCTTCCTGATACGCCCTATCGCGAAGCGCTTATTGCTCTGGCCCATATGTCTGTCCAGCGCGATCACTAATTGAATTAAACGTGCCTTTGATGGCGCGTTAGAGTTTCCAATAACATGATGAACGCACCTAAATCGCTTATCTTTGAGCCTTACTTTCATTTATTACATAGTAAGTTGCGTGAGACGACACATATTTAATAGTTCCATATATTTACGAAAAGCATTTGGATATTTTCATGATATAACTATCCCTGACAGCCATTGTTATTCGGTAACAATAGGCAGTGATACTCACAGGGAGAAGTTATGAAAAGTCAACATATGGACTGGCATCCGGCTGATATCGTGGCCGGCTTGAGAAAAAAGGGAACATCGCTGGCCGCTGAATCGCGTAAGGCTGGGCTGAGTTCATCAACACTGGCAAATACGCTGACACGGCCCTGGCCGAAAGGTGAGCTGATTATTGCAGATGTTTTAGGGATCAAACCTTGGATTATCTGGCCATCACGCTATCACGATGCCATTACTGATGAATTCATCGACAGAACTCATCATATTCGCAATAGAGCCCCCAGCATCCCGGTTGATTCGGTTGCCGCAACCCCAGAAACGACCGAAGTCAGCAAGCTTAATCACCACCAGGATAACGTCGGTTACCTGTAGGCGATGAGTTCAACCAGACGATGATTACAGGCACACGTTTGAATGAAAACCCTTCCAGACAGCCTGTAGCCTGAACGAGATTATATCTCGACCTATGCGAAATAAGCAGAGGGAGATGCGCTAAGCATCCCCCTCTTTTTACGTCAATAAGCCAGGTCTATTCGTTGCCGCTGATACGAACGATATTCGCACCCAGGGCCTGGAGCTTATCTTCGATACATTCGTAGCCACGATCGATATGATAAATTCGGTCAACAATGGTCGTGCCTTCGGCAATACAGCCCGCCAGTACCAGACTTGCTGAAGCGCGTAAATCCGTTGCCATCACCTGGGCTCCGGACAACTTCTCGACACCACGACAAATGACCGTGTTACTTTCGATCTCTGCATGTGCGCCCATACGAATTAATTCAGGAACATGCATAAAACGGTTTTCAAAAATCGTCTCGGTGATGACACCCGTTCCTTCTGCAACCAGATTCAGCAGGGTGAACTGCGCCTGCATATCAGTCGGGAAACCCGGGTGCGGAGCGGTACGGATACTGACGCCTTTTGGACGCTTACCGTGCATATCGAGGCTTATCCAGTCTTTCCCGGTTTCAATCTCAGCACCCGCTTCGCGTAATTTCGCCAGTACCGCATCAAGCGTATCGGGTTGTGCGTTACGACAAATAATTTTGCCCGCAGAAATAGCGGCTGCCACCAGGAAAGTCCCGGTTTCAATACGGTCAGGCAGTACGCGATAAACACCGCCGCCTAAGCGAGGCACACCTTCGATAGTAATACTGTCAGTTCCGGCACCGGTGATTTTTGCACCCAGAGTGTTAAGGAAATTAGCGGTATCGACAATTTCCGGCTCACGGGCAGCATTTTCAATCGTGGTGGTACCTTCAGCCAGGGTAGCGGCGCTCATAATGGTTACGGTGGCACCAACGCTCACCTTATCCATCACGATATGCGCGCCTTTCAGACGGCCGTTAACAGAGGCTTTGACGTAGCCCTCTTCCAGCTTAATTTCAGCGCCCAGCTGTTCCAGTCCTGATATATGCAGGTCTACCGGACGTGCACCAATCGCACAGCCACCAGGCAATGACACCTGCCCTTGTCCAAAACGCGCGACTAAAGGCCCTAGAGCCCAGATAGAAGCACGCATGGTCTTGACCAGGTCATAAGGTGCACAGAAAATATTGACCTCGCTAGCGTCGATATAAATCGAGCCGTTACGTTCCACTTTCGTGCCCAGCTGAGTGAGCAGTTTCATGGTGGTATCAATATCTTTAAGATGCGGTACGTTCTGAATTTCAACAGGCTCTTCGGCTAACAACGCGGCGAAGAGGATCGGTAACGCGGCATTTTTGGCCCCGGAAATGGTCACTTCTCCACTGAGCTGGGTAGGCCCCTGCACACGAAATTTATCCATTGCAACTGTTCTCTTTTAAATCGAAATTGTGACCATCAGTTAATACTGACGGATTAAAAACCACTGAGTTTACGATCGCGAGCCCACTCTGCCGGAGTATAAGTCTTGATTGAAACCGCATGCATACGGTTATCGGCAATGAAAGGCATTAACGGCGCATAGACCGCTTGTTGTTTTTTTACACGACTTAACTCAGCGAATAACTCACCCACCGCTATGACCTGGAAATGACTACCGTCACCAGAAACGTGGACTTCTTCAAGGGGCAGTGCATTCATCAGCACGGTCTGGATTTCATGATTTTCCATGGCTATATATTCGTCGATTAGTGAAGAAAGGGGTATCATCTTAGAGGAAAGTTGCCCCCGCATAAATAACCAAAAAAAGCCCTCAAGCGAAACCGCTTAAGGGCTTTAATAATAATCGAATGAAAATACTAGGCTGAACGGTGTGGGAACAGGCTTTCAGGCAAATTGTAAAGCTGTACCAAGGTGTGTAAATTCTCACTCATCTGCCGTAGCTCAACGTCATTTCCTTGCTGCTTTGCCTGTCCGATAAGGTGGATCAGTAATGCCAGACCCGCCGTATCGACCCGAGTCAGGCCGCTGACATCAAACACAGTGACGCCTGAAACCACCTCCTGGCGCTGTTGCCAGAGCGGTAACAGCGTTTCACTGTTGAGCTCACCTTCCAGTCTCAGAATCTGGTCTTCTCGTTGCCAGTTCAGCTGACTCACCATTATTTTTTATTGTCCAGGGTAATAGGCTGACGAGAAATCGTCTGCAGCTGTGCTGTCAGACCATCAATACCTTTGGTACGCAGTAAGTCGCTCCACTCGCTTTGTTTGGTGGTAATCATACTGACCCCTTCCGCTATCATATCGTATGCCTGCCAGTTGCCAGTTTGACTATTTTTACGCCACTGGAAATCAAGACGGATCGGCGGACGACCATTGGGATCGGTAATGGATACACGAATAGCGACGATATCAGCATTACCCAGCGGTTTTTCCGGGGCAATCTGATAATTCTGGCCATTATACATCGCTAAAGCCTGACCATAAGCTTGCTTCAAATAGTCACCAAACGCTTTGAAATAGGCATCACGCTGTGCCGGAGTGGCATCCTTGTAATAACGTCCTAATACCAGCGCACCCGCATATTTTACCTGAACATAAGGCAGCAGCTCTTCGCCCACGATTTCACGTAAATAGTCCGGATTCTGACGGATCTGCGCTTGCTCGCTTTTCAAACGATCAAAGGTTTTCTGCGCAGCCTCATTCATCAGTTTATAAGGATTAGTCTGGTCTGCTGCTGCCATCGCAGCGATGGGCGCGAATGCCAGCATGGCAATCATTACGAGACGCTTAAACATAATACTTTCCTCTTCAGTTAGTTCGTCGTATTAGCAGCATGAGGAGCAACATCATGCTGCTCCAGAGACGTATTATTGCCTTGCTCAGCAGGTGGATTATCACCATCGCCACTGCCACTGCCACTGCCACTTTTATATAAAAACTGACCAATCAAGTCTTCGAGCACTAAGGCTGATTTGGTGTCTTGAATCGTTCCACCGTCTTTAAGAATGCTGGAACCTAATTCTGGATCGTCAAAACCTAAGTTTAACGCCAGGAACTGTTCGCCCAGTAAACCGGAAGTACGAATAGACAGCGAGCTGGTATCAGGTATCTGGTTATAACGCGTCTCAATATCTAATGTGACACGCGGTAAATAGGTTTTTTGGTCAAGCTGAATATCATCAACTCGACCAATCACCACACCACCGAGACGTACTGGCGAACTCACTTTCAGACTGCCAATATTGTCAAATGTTGCGTAAATTTTGTAAGTTGGTTCACTTCGTAATGAGGTGATATTGGCAACTTTGAGGCAAAGAAAAACCACGGCTGCCAGCGCCACCAGTACAAAGAATCCCACCCAAATTTCTAATTTTTTTGTTTGCATGAACTCAATTCCCAAACATCAGTGCTGTTAGCACAAAATCGAGGCCCAAAACGGCCAGTGAGGCATGCACGACTGTACGTGTCGTAGCCCGGCTAATACCTGCGGAAGTCGGAATCGCATCGTATCCGTTGAACAGCGCAATCCAAGTGATGGTAATGGCAAACACGACACTTTTAATCAGGCAGTTCAGCAAATCGACACGCCAGGATACGGCATCTTGCATCGCTGACCAGAAGAAGCCGGTATCAATACCTTTCCAGCTGACGCCGACCAGTTCTCCGCCCCAGATACCCACGGCCACAAAGATAAGCGTCAGTAGAGGTAAAGAGATGATCCCAGCCCAGAAACGGGGTGATACTACGCGCCGTAATGGGTCAACAGCCATCATCTCCATACTGGAAAGCTGTTCTGTGGCACGCATTAAACCAATTTCAGCAGTCAGTGCAGAACCTGCTCGTCCGGCAAATAACAGTGCCGCAACCACCGGTCCTAGCTCCCGCAATAAAGAGAGTGCAACCAGCATTCCCAGACTGGATTCAGCGCCATAAGTGGTGAGTACCAGATAGCCCTGTAAGCCAAGAACCATTCCGATAAATACGCCTGAGACGATAATAATCAGCATCGATTGCACGCCAACATAATAGAGCTGACGCATCAATAGAGGGGCATGCTTACGAAACTCAGGTTTACCTACCAGCGCGTTGAAAAGCATGAGTCCGGCACGCCCAAAAGCCGCGCAGGTTTTCAGACCACGCCGCCCAAAAGATGCCACTGCATTTAGCAACATGAGCAAGTTAACTCCCCGTTCCGAATAAAAGATCTTGTTGATAATCTCCGGCAGGATAACGGAAAGGCACCGGGCCGTCCGCAATACCATCGAGAAATTGTCTTACCCGAGGATCCTGATTGTTATGGAGTTCACTCGGGCTTCCTTGTGCAACTATATGTCGGTCGGCGGCAATATAGGCGTAATCGGCGATGCTAAGCACCTCCGGTACGTCATGGGAAACCACCACACAGGTGACACCCAAGGCACTGTTAAGTTCGGAAATCAGTTTAACCAGCACGCCCATGGTTATCGGATCTTGTCCGACAAAAGGCTCATCAAACATAATCAGATCCGGCTCCAGAGCAATCGCTCGCGCCAAAGCCGCACGACGCGCCATCCCGCCAGATAATTCAGAGGGCATCAGTTTAGCGGCGCCTCGTAATCCGACCGCCTCCAGTTTCATCATCACCGTGCTATGCAGCAGAGGTTCAGGTAACCGTAAATGCTCGCGTAAAGGATAGGCAACGTTTTCAAATACATTCAGATCGGTAAACAGTGCTCCCGACTGAAACAGCATGCTCATACGTTTACGTACGGTGAATAACCGCGAACGTGACATAGCGGGAATATTTTCACCATCAAATAAAATTGTGCCGCTATCTGGCGCAATTTGTCCGCCTATCAGGCGCAGGAGCGTCGTCTTCCCAATACCCGACGGTCCCATGATGGCAGTGATTTTACCCCGTGGCACAGTCAGCGATATATTATCAAAAATCTGTCGGCTACCGCGGGTAAAACTGACCCCATGGAGCTCAACAAGATTCGCCTCTGCCTGATTCATTATCTTTCCTTTTACGAGTCTGGAGCTAAGCCGGCTTCAAAACGAAGTCACTACCCACCATTTTTACAGAATATTAACTGCCAAGGTTAGCGAAAGCTGGCATTTGTTTTACTTTTCTGCCGCATAAAGTCAAAATTAGGAATGATGGACGATACTTATCACTATGAGCATTATATACCCTAAATAATTCGAGTTGCTTGTAGGCGCCAAGAGAAGGCAGTCGATGAGCATAGATAAACTATGTGATTCGGCTGCCTAAACGCCAGCAACGCCCAAGCAACTTGAAGTATGACGGGTATAGATGTCTTCATGGTTCATAGTTGATGACTACACCTTATAAGGGATTTGTCATGCTGTTAGCGATGGCTTTACTGATTATTGGCTTACTTTTGGTGGTTTATGGCGCCGATCGCTTAGTTTTTTCGGCAGCAATACTGTGCCGCAGCATAGGATTTTCGCCATTAATCATTGGTATGACAGTCGTTAGTATAGGGACATCGCTGCCTGAAATCATCATTGCTAGTGCAGCAGCCTTGCATGGACAGCTCGATCTGGCGGTAGGAACCGCTATCGGATCGAATATCACCAATATCATGCTCATTCTTGGGCTTGCTGCGGTATTGCACCCTTTCGCCGTGGATTCCGATATTCTACGCCGGGAACTGCCCTTGATGCTGTTGGTGAGTCTACTCGCTGGCCTGTTTTTATTTGATGGTGAACTCAGTCAAATAAAAGGCATCTTACTGCTGATAATCGCCGTATTATATTTACTGTTTATTATTAGGATAGGTCGTCTTGCTGAGCGTACGGGTAATGATAAACTGACTCGTGACCAAGCCTCAGAGTTGCCCCAGGAAGGTAGCCTTTCCGTCGCTTTCTTATGGCTTGGTGTCGCATTAGTCATTATGCCGATTGCCACCCAGATGGTGATTGATAACGCCACGGTGCTTGCCCACTACTTTGGTGTCAGTGATTTGGTCGTCGGTTTAACGATAATCGCTATCGGAACGAGTCTGCCAGAGCTGGCCACCACCATCGCTGGGGTACGTAAAGGTGAAAATGATATCGCTATTGGTAATATTATCGGTTCCAATATCTTTAACCTTGTTTTTGTACTCGGGATCCCTGCTCTGGTGGCACCGGGTAGCTTTGATCCACTCGCCTTTACCCGTGATTACTGGCTGATGTTAGCAGTAAGTGCTGTGTTTGCCATTCTTTGCTGGCGAAAACCCCGTCAGGTCGGCAAGCCGATTGGTGCTCTGTTAATATGTGGGTATATCGTATGGGTGGTGGTGCTCTGGTGTTTCGCACCTTTCGTCGGATAGAACGGAAAACAAAATTATGCTTCAGATAGACTTAGCTACGGACTTTGACTTTCAACAGGCAGGAAAAGATGTTCTCCACATTGAACGTGAAAGTCTGGCACAGCTAGATCAGTATATTAATGACGATTTTTCAAATGCTTGCCGGAAAATATTCCATTGTGCCGGAAAAGTAGTCGTCATGGGTATGGGCAAGTCTGGTCATATTGGAAAAAAAATAGCCGCGACTTTTGCCAGCACGGGCACACCGGCATTTTTTGTCCATCCTGGTGAAGCAAGCCACGGTGACTTAGGGATGGTCACCCCTAAAGATATTGTGATTGCGATATCAAACTCAGGCGAATCAAACGAGATACTGGCGCTAATACCAGTGTTAAAGCGCCTGAAAGTGCCACTGATTTGTATGACTGGCAGGCCTGAAAGTGCCATGGGCAAAGCGGCCGATATTCACCTGTGTATTCATGTGCCACAGGAAGCCTGTCCTCTCGGTCTGGCACCGACCTCAAGTACCACCGCAACCCTGGTGATGGGGGATGCTCTGGCCGTGGCGCTGTTAAAGGCACGGGGCTTTACGGCCGAAGATTTTGCCCTCTCACATCCTGGTGGAGCACTGGGTCGTAAGCTGCTGCTGCGGGTGAGCGATATTATGCATACCGGTGATGAGATCCCACATGTCAGCAAAGATGCATCATTACGTGACGCGTTACTGGAAATCACCCGGAAAAACATGGGCATGACCGTAATCTGTGATGACTTAATGAAAATTGAAGGTATTTTTACTGATGGTGACTTGCGTCGGGTATTCGACATGGGCGCTGACTTGCATACCTTACGTATTGTGGATGTCATGACAGCAGGCGGAATTCGCGTTCGTCCAAGCACACTGGCAGTAGATGCATTGAATTTGATGGAATCACGCCATATTACTTCTGTAATGGTGGCAGATGGTGATCATTTATTGGGCGTAATACATATGCATGACATGTTACGTGCAGGCGTAGTTTAATTAAGGATTCGTATTAATGAGTAACGGTGATGTGCTACTGAACACTTGCTATGGGCCAGTGAGCGCACAAGTCATGGCACGTGCTGCGGCGATACGCCTGCTGATCCTCGATGTCGATGGCGTCATGTCGGACGGCCTGATTTACATGGGAAATAGTGGCGAAGAGCTAAAAGCATTCAACGTACGCGATGGTTATGGGCTACGCTGTGTCCTCACTTCAGGCATTGAAGTGGCTATTATTACCGGACGAAAAGCTAAATTACTGGAAGATCGCTGTCAGACTTTAGGTATTTCTCATCTTTTTCAGGGACAATCGGATAAACTGATTGCTTATCGCCAACTATTATCTGAGCTGAACTTAACTGACAGCGAGGTTGCCTATATAGGTGATGACCTGATTGACTGGCCGGTAATGGAAAAGGTGGGACTGAGCGTTGCTGTTGCTGATGCACACCCGCTGTTACTCCCCAAAGCTGACTACGTTACACGGATTAACGGTGGGCGTGGCGCAGTCCGGGAAGTCTGTGATCTGATCCTGATATCGCAGGGTTTACTTGATGAGGCCAAAGGGCTATCGATATGAGTAGAACCAAACGCTGGGTTATTATTTTTCTTTCGATAATTGCTATCGTATTGATTGGCCTTAATATCACTGGTAGCGATAAGGATGAACCGGTCATCGTCAATAATGATGAACCAACCTATACCAGCGAGCAGGCCATTACCCGAGTTTATAATCTTACCGGTGCCTTAAACTATCGGTTAATAACAGAAAATGTCGAATATTTTTCGGCAGATTCCACATCATGGTTCACGAAGCCGGTCATGACTCAGTACGATGAGAGGAAACTGGCAACGTGGGAGATCCGAGCCGATCGAGCCAAGCTCACTAACGATCGTATGCTCTATTTATACGGTAATGTCGTGGTAAATGCGCTGACACCAGATGCACAACTCCGTAAAATTACCACTGATAACGCCAGTATCAATTTAACCACCCAGGATATCTCGTCGGATGACCAGGTGACACTTTATGGTACCAGCTTTAACTCCAGCGGAATGAAAATGCGTGGCAATCTACGCCAGAAAACCGCTCAGCTGATTGAAAAGGTTAAAACCTCTTATGAAATCCAGACGCAACAAACTCAGCCTTAGCCTTGTACTGATCAGTACACTGTTTGTGACCCCGTTTTCAGCCTGGGCATTAACGGGTGATACCAATCAACCGATTCACATCGAGTCTGATCAGCAATCACTGGATATGGACGGTAACGTTGTGACCTTCACGGGTAATGTTGTTGCCACTCAGGGCACCATAAAAATTAATGCTGATAAAGTCGTGGTGACACGCCCTGGTGGAACCCAGGGACAGGAAGTGATTGATGCCTATGGAAATCCTGCGACTTTTTATCAGATGCAGGACAACGGCAAGCCCGTAAAAGGACAGGCGTCTAAGCTGAACTATCAGCTAGCGAAAGATTTTGTCACCCTGACAGGTAATGCCTATCTTGAGCAACTGGATAGCAATGTCAAAGGAGACAAGATAACCTATCTGGTGAAAGAGCAGAAAATGCAGGCGTTTAGTGATAAAGGCAAACGCGTTACCACCGTTCTTGTTCCTTCTCAGTTACAGGATAAAAACGGTCAGCAACCGACGCAGCAGAAGAGTAACTAATTCGTTATGGCAACCTTAATTGCAAAAAATCTTGCGAAGGCCTACAAAAAACGACGTGTTGTTGAAGACGTCAGCCTGACGGTAAATTCAGGTGAAATTGTTGGCTTACTCGGCCCCAATGGTGCCGGTAAAACGACCACGTTTTATATGGTCGTCGGCATCGTGCCGCGCGATGCGGGTAACATCATTATTGATGATGAAGATATCAGCCTATTACCCCTGCACGCCCGGGCCCGTCGTGGCATCGGCTATCTGCCGCAGGAAGCCTCTATTTTCCGTCATCTGAGCGTTTTTGATAATCTGATGGCAGTATTACAAATTCGTGACGATCTCACTCCAGAAGAGCGTGACGACCGCGCCAATGAACTGCTGGAAGAGTTTCATATTCAGCATCTGCGTGACAGCATTGGGCAATCGCTCTCCGGGGGAGAACGCCGCCGTGTTGAAATCGCGCGCGCGCTGGCTGCTAACCCAAAATTCATCCTGCTGGATGAACCTTTTGCCGGTGTTGACCCCATTTCGGTTCTGGATATCAAACGCATTATTGAGCATTTACGCGACAGCGGGCTCGGCGTTCTGATAACGGACCATAATGTGCGTGAAACACTGGCAGTGTGCGAGCGTGCTTATATTGTCAGTCAGGGGCATATGATTGCCCATGGAACGCCGGCTGAAATTCTTGAAGATGAACAAGTGAAACGTGTCTACCTGGGAGAAGAGTTCAGACTCTAACCGCCTGACATGATTCATGTATAAAGGATACTGGCACTGATTATGAAGCAAGGTTTGCAATTACGGCTTAGCCAACAGCTTGCGATGACGCCACAGCTACAACAGGCTATCCGTCTGTTGCAGCTGTCGACACTAGAACTTCAGCAAGAGCTCCAGCAAGCACTGGAAAGTAATCCTTTGCTTGAGCAAACCGACCCGCATGATGAAATCGACGTCCAGGATGTCACTGATACCGATAGTCTGGATACTCGTGAGGCGCTTGAACAAAAAGAGATGCCTGAAGAGCTGCCTCTGGATGCCAACTGGGATGAAATCTACACCGCGGGTACGCCTTCAGGAACAGGTACTGACTACATTGATGACCTGTTACCGGTCTATCAGGGTGAAACCACTCAGTCACTGCAAGATTACCTGATGTGGCAAGTCTCTCTGACCCCCTTTTCTGAGACAGATACGGCAATTGCCACTGCGATTGTTGATGCAGTCGATGATACGGGTTATCTCACCGTCTCAGTGACTGATATTCTGGAAAGTTTAGGTGATGATGAAGTCAGCCTCGAAGAAGTAGAGGCGGTGCTTAAGCGTATCCAGCGCTTTGATCCTGTCGGTGTTGCTGCCCGCGATTTAAGAGATTGTTTACTGGTTCAGTTATCCCAGTATGCGAAAGAGACGCCATTTTTAACCCAGGCACGTCTTATCGTCAGCGAGCATTTAGACTTGTTAGCCAATCATGACTTCCGTAATCTGATGCGTCTTACCCGGCTGAAAGAAGATGTCCTGAAAGAGGCTATCGACCTTATCCAGTCTCTGGATCCTCGTCCAGGCCAGTCTATTCAGATGGATGAACCTGAATACGTCATTCCTGACGTTCTGGTACGTAAATACCAGGATAAATGGGCTGTCGAGCTAAATTCAGAGAGTCTTCCACGCCTTAAAATTAATCAGCAATATGCTGCAATGGGTAACAGTGGCGCCCGCAACGACAGCGACTCGCAGTTTATTCGTAGCCATCTGCAAGATGCCCGCTGGCTGATAAAAAGCCTTGAAAGTCGAAATGATACCCTGCTTCGTGTCAGTTGCTGTATTGTCGAACAGCAGCAAGATTTCTTTGAGTATGGGGCCGAACACATGAAGCCCATGGTATTAGCCGATATTGCTCAAGCAGTTGAAATGCATGAGTCGACCATTTCGCGCGTGACCACTCAAAAGTATCTTCACAGCCCAAGAGGTATTTTTGAGCTAAAGTATTTTTTCTCAAGTCATGTCAATACAGAAGGGGGCGGTGAAGCGTCCTCAACGGCAATCAGAGCATTAGTTAAAAAACTGGTTGCCGCCGAAAACCCGGTGAAACCACTCAGCGATAGTAAGCTCACTTCATTGCTATCCGAACAAGGTATTATGGTGGCTCGCCGAACGGTTGCGAAGTATAGAGAGTCTTTATCCATCCCACCGTCGAATCAGCGTAAAAAGCTCGTTTGACCTTACTGATAAGGAAGACAATATGCAGCTCAACATTACTGGTCAAAACGTTGAAATTACCGATGCATTACGTGATTTTTTGAATACTAAGTTTGCAAAACTAGAACAGTACTTCGAAAGAATTAACCAGGTTTATATTGTCTTAAAAGTAGAAAAAGTGACTCAAATAGCGGATGCTACGCTACATGTGAACGGTGGAGAGTTGCACGCAAGTGCAGAAGGTCAGGATATGTACGCCGCGATTGATGGTCTGATTGATAAATTAGCTCGTCAGTTAACTAAACATAAAGATAAATTAAAACAACATTGATAATCCAGGCATTCAGTGTGCTTTATCGGCCCGTTTACTTCCGGTAACGGGCCGTTCGCATAAAAATGCTTAGGTGAACTTATGACAAATAACGATCCGATTTTGCAATTGAGTAGTGTCCTTAACCAGGAATGTACCCGCAGTGCTGTCCACTGTCAGAGTAAAAAGCGCGCGCTGGAAATTATCAGCGAACTGGCCGCTAAACAGCTAGGTCTACCCTCGCAGGTTGTCTTTGAGGCCGTTCTCACGCGTGAGCGCATGGGGAGTACCGGCATTGGTAATGGTATTGCTATCCCGCATGGCAAAATTGAAGAAGATGCAAAAAGCGCTGTCGGGGTTTTTATCCAGCTCGAAACGCCTATCGTCTTTGACGCGATAGATAATCAACCCGTAGACTTACTGTTCGCCTTACTGGTACCTGCCGGACAGACGAAAACGCATCTGCATACTCTGTCCCTGGTTGCAAAACGGCTGGCTGATAAAAATGTTTGCCGACGCTTACGTTTAGCCAGTAATGATACGGATCTCTACAATATCATCACAGATACTACTGCCTGAGCTGCTAGTGCCCGTAATGAGTAAAATATTTTGATAGCAAAGACAGCTAAATCTGGAGATTGAGCATATGGTACTGATGATCGTTAGCGGTACTTCAGGGTCGGGGAAATCTGTTGCTCTGCGCGCACTGGAGGATATGGGGTTTTATTGCGTTGATAACCTGCCAGTCGTGCTGTTGCCTGAACTGGCAAAGACCCTGAGCGGCCGTGAAATCTCAGCCGCAATCAGCATCGACGTGCGTAACATGCCAGAATCGCCGGAGATTTTCGAGCAGGCAATGGATAACCTGCCGGATGACTTTACTCCGCAATTACTCTTTTTAGATGCCGATCGAAACACCCTGATCCGTCGCTATAGTGACACCCGCCGCCTGCACCCTTTATCAAGCAAAAATCTTTCTCTTGAGAGTGCTATTGATGAAGAAGGCCACTTACTTGAGCCTCTGAAATCTCGTGCAGATTTGATTATCGACACTTCAGAAATGTCGGTACATGAACTGGCTGAGATGCTCCGCACGCGCCTGCTTGGCAAGCGCGAACGCGAACTGACCATGGTATTTGAGTCTTTCGGCTTTAAACACGGGATCCCTATCGATGCCGACTATGTGTTTGACGTGCGTTTTCTGCCGAACCCACACTGGGATCCTAAACTCCGTCCGATGACCGGCCTCGATCGTCCGGTTGCTGCCTTCCTCGACAGGCATACTGAGGTCCATAACTTTATTTACCAGACCCGCAGTTATCTGGAGTTATGGCTACCGATGCTGGAAACCAATAACCGCAGTTATCTGACGGTCGCCATTGGCTGTACCGGAGGTAAACACCGTTCGGTCTATATTGCAGAACAGCTTGCTGACTATTTCCGTTCTCGCGGTAAAAACGTTCAGTCGCGCCACAGAACGTTAGAAAAACGTAAAACATGACGGTAAAACAAACGGTTGAAATCACCAATAAGCTGGGCATGCACGCCCGCCCAGCGATGAAACTGTTCGAGCTGGTGCAAAGCTTTGATGCTGAAGTGATGCTGCGTAACGAAGCCGGAACCGAGGCTGAAGCCAGCAGCGTCATTGCGCTGCTGATGCTCGACTCCTCTCAAGGCGGGCATATCGAGATAGAAGTCACTGGCCCGCAGGAAGAAGAAGCGCTGGCCGCCGTAATAGCATTATTCAATGCCGGGTTTGATGAAGACTAGTCAGGTCTTCATCTCCCTTTTTTAGTGCAGATTATGCTGCTTCATAAATGACTCACCGCCTAGCTGACGCATCTGCCGCAAAATCCAATGCTGACGCTGAATAACATAGCTCGATGGTGCATTAACTTTAAAACGTATCGGGTTAGGTAAAACGGCAGCCAGGAGTGCAGCTTCTGATGCCGTCAGCTGTCTGGCGGATTTTTTAAAATAGTGCCTTGCCGCCGCCTCAACGCCAAAAATCCCCTCTCCGAACTCAGCGACATTCAAATACACGGTTAGAATACGCCGTTTACTCCAGACAGTTTCCGTCACCAGAGTTAATCCGGCTTCCAGCCCCTTACGAACCCAGCTACGTCCATCCCACAAAAAAAGATTTTTCACCATCTGTTGTGAAATAGTCGAGGCACCGCGTACGCGATTTTCATTGCGTTCGTTGTAAGTCAGCGCTTTCTCGATAGCGCCGACATCAATACCCCAGTGGTCGGGAAATTTTTGATCTTCGGCGGCAATCACCGCCAGCCCCATCCACGGCGAGATATCATCCATGCTGACCCAGTCAGAATGAGCCCGATAGCTAAAATCCCCCTCGAACCAGGCACTGACTTGTCGGTCAACCATCACGGCTGAAAAAGGAACCGGAACCAGACTAAACAAAACAATGCCGCCGAGCCATAATCCGATAACAGCCAGAGCAGCACGCCAGATAATGCGCTTTAGCCTGTGTAACAGAGTAAAGCGCCGCCTTGTCATTCGCTTAAGTCCAGCACACGAGAGACCAGTTTATTGATACCTGCGGCTGCCTCATCAATGCGCGTGGCCAGCATATAAGCTGGGGTAGTGACGACTTTGTGCTCTTCATCCACCACAATATCATCTACCGGGCAAGGAACATGCTCTGCTCCCATATCCTCCAGCATTTCTGCGGTATCAATATCAGTACCAATGGTGATGCGTAGCGGAACATCAAAAATTTTTGGCAGCATGACCGGAGCAATACACATAAAGCCCAACGGTTTTCCTTGAGCATGGCAGCCACGTACCAGCTTGACGAAGTCACTATCCACCGTGCAGTCGATGCCTTGAGTTGCAAAAGTACTCAGGTTTTTTGCCGCACCAAAACCACCGGGCACGATCAGCCCATCCAGCTCTTCAGCTCTCGCCTCATGCAAAGGTCGAATAACACCTCGGGTAATACGTGCTGCTTCCTGCAATATCGATCGCGGCTGCTGGACCGTTTCGCCATTAAGATGGTTAATCACATCTGACTGGGGTTTATCGGGTGCAAAACAAACGGCTTCAACTTCCGCATGAGCGAGTGCCAGCAGGGTTAATACTGCTTCATGAATTTCACTGCCATCATAAACACCACAACCACTCAACACTACGCCAATCTTTTTCATCTGTTCCTTCCCATACAGGCTTACTGGAATAATTTATTAACAATAACTCATACGTTTAACGACTTTATATAACAACATTTCTAATCTTTGCTATCTTGTATAGTGAGAAAAGAATTTGATTTACGGTTGTACAGCACAATTAAAGCAACGAGATAAAGTACAACGCCATTTTCCCTGGTGTTGGCGCTGTATTCGCGCACCCCGGCCTGGCCGGGGTCATTTTTTTGTCACCTCAGAAACCCAGGCCTTCAAGATATTCACATCATGCTGCCATTCATGTTTTAACTGCTCTATCCATTCACCGACATTATCAGACCAGGCGGGTAAGTCCGGCGATTGAATTTGCTGAGCGATTTGCTGTAAATGACGTAAGCCTATTGAGCCTGCTGCACCTTTAATCTTGTGCCCTTCCTCCACGACGCCTTTATCATCTCTGGCTGTCATATTAGAGTCGAGCACTTCCAGATATCCTGGCATCATTTTTTCAAACATCGTGAGCCCGTCGATAATTATCTTCGGTCCTACCAGGTCAATATATTGTTCAAGCATCGGAATATCGAGTAACGCCTGGTGTGTATCAGCATCGATAGTCACCGAAGATGGAGCCTCTTCAGTATCCTGTGTATCCCAGAATTTTCGAATAATCGACATCAATGCGGGTACTGCCAGCGGCTTACTCAGCACATCATCCATACCGGCATCGAGATACTCTTTTTTATCCTTTAACACATTCGCCGTTAACGCCACTAGCGGCGGCAGCGACTCTTTTTTAAAGCGCTGATTAAGTTCACGCGAGATATCCATACCCGTCATATCCGGCAACTGAATATCCAGCAATACCAGGTCATATTCACCAGGCTCGAACATCTCCAGCGCCTCTTTTCCTGTCATAGCGATATCGACACTGTTACCGAGTTTTTCCAGTACTGAACGGGCAACCACGACATTTAACTCAATATCTTCTACCAGCAAAACATGTAACGCTGGCAGCGGCATATCATCATCCAGGGTATCTTCAACTTCTTCGGCAACGCTTGGCGCCTGTACTTTCAAGGTAAATACTGATCCCGCCCCAGGCGTGCTATTAACGGTAATATCGCCCCCCATGCTTTTTGCAAGGCGGCGTGATACCGCAAGCCCAATTCCAGTGCCGGTAGCGGGTTTGCCGCCATGCTGGTCTTTGACCTGATAATACATAGCAAAGATTTTATCTTGCTCATCATCAGGAATACCAATACCAGAATCCTGAACTTCAAAGCACAGATCTTTGCCTGCGCCATAGCAGACTCGTACGGTGACCTGACCGCCTTTAGGGGTAAATTTCACCGCATTACTGATCAGATTCCATAAGATTTGACGCAGCCGGGTTCCATCAGTGACCACTTTGTGAGGAATCGGTAGCGCGGGCTCCATAACAAAAGTCAGCCCCTTCTGTTGGGCCTGTAGTCCGGACAGATTTTCGAGTTCAGCGAGGAAACTGGTGAAGTCTATTGGCTGGTTGTCGAGCTGAACTTTATGACGCTCAAGCTTATCCATATCGATAATATCGTTGAAAATATTACCCAAAGTAATGGCTGAGACATGGATAGTTTTCAGGTAGTTAGTCTGCTCATCGGTCAATTCGGTATCCAGCAGAATACGGCTCAGACCAACAATACCGTTCAGTGGAGTACGTAGTTCATGGCTGATAGTGGAAATAAAGGTCGTTTTATCTCTACTGGCTCGCTCCAGCGCATCCTGATAGCGTTTACGCTCGGTAATATCACGGCCAAATCCCATTAAGCCATGACGTTTACCCACCCGGTCATAATAGGGAACCTTACGAATTTCAAAACAGGCTTTGCGTCCGTCAGGATATTCCAACCACTGTTCGTAAGTCAGAGAAACGTTATGGCGAAAGACTTTTTCATCGGTCTCATTCACCTTTAATGCCGCGTCGGCAGAATAGACATCCTGAGGTTTAAGCTGAATAAGCTGCTTTTCACTTTTACCTGTCAGCAGTTCCATTGCCCGGTTGCAGCCTGAAAACTCTTTGTCTTCATTACGATAAAAAACTAAGTCAGGGGAAGCATCAAGGAAGGATCGTAAAAAGGAGGATTGTTGTTCAAGTTGGATTTGTGTCACTTCGCGTTCTTGTACTTCGACCTTAAGCTGTTCCAGCATATTCTGGCGTTCGGTCTCTGCTTTAACACGTTCAGCTATTTCCAGATTAAGCTGATTAATATTGTCTTTCAGCTGTACATTGAGACTGGAGTCTCGCTCACGCATCTCTTCTAACTTATCGACCATTTTCGATAACCGCTGTCTGGACTCTTCAAGCTGTTCGACAACAATCGATAAAAAGTAAACCGCCCAAGGGGTTATCAACAAACCAAAGAAAATAGAGCGTACAACATCAATACTCTCGACCCGTCCGCTCATCAGCAGGGTCACAGCCATTTGTACTACCATGGCGGTCACCACTAAGGCTGAGGCTAAGAGCAGAGAAAAACGAACCAGACCGAGCTTTACCATTAAATCAACGTAATACTGCGCTAATCTTCTGAGTTGTTTCATGGACGGTTTCCTTTACCATAGAGACATTAAATATACCGCAAAATGAGCAACGACCCAGGCTTAAAGTCACGAATGATACCCGCCCTCTTCCTCTCTCTCGCTTCACGTCATCCCACCGTTAAAAGACAGCTAAAATAGCCAATAAACTTATTGACTAATTTACCGAATGGAATAGTCTGGTACACCCCCATAATGAATGGGGAATTAGATTGCCATTTCTACATAACTTTGACGATGACACAGATCAACAGTCACGGCGAAGCTATATCTTTTGCATATAAATGCACATAAATTGCAGATTTAGTCTCTCTCCAGTAATAGCTTTTTCTTATATCTCACCACTTTGCTTTGTAAAATATTACAAAACCCTAAAAAACAGCTAATTAGTTCACTATCGAGATCGCACATAGTTTTTAATCCTAAAATAATCAAATATATTAGAGGAATGTTAAATTAAAAATGCCCTCACACAGTGAGCCAGATCACAAAACATAAAGCATTCACTTAACCTGACATGAGTTAAAAAAAACATAAAGTCATTTATTTTCATATAATTAAGTGGCAAATATTCTATTCCCCTGACAAAGCAATGCTATTTGACGTGTATGCGCTTTCCCGATAACTTGGTTATCCGCTGGAAGCTTTCTGGATGAGTGTTTCACTCATCATATTTATGCAGTAATTGAGATTCCCTCTGAAGCAAGTTCAACCCTTGCGAAACCGGATACGTTGGCCACAAGAGGGCGACACACGAGGCAGGTGCCACAAGCATCCATCCCGTTGCCGCACCTTAGCTGTGCCTACGTATCTTCGAACAGAGGAGTCACGCAGAGCCTGGGGAGGTTCACTGATATGTTGTACGACAAATCCCTTGAGAAGGATAACTGTGGTTTCGGTCTGATTGCCCATATAGAAGGCGAGCCAAGCCATAAAGTAGTGCGCACCGCGATTCACGCACTCGCACGCATGCAACACCGTGGGGCAATCCTTGCTGATGGTAAGACTGGCGATGGTTGTGGTCTGTTGCTGCAAAAACCGGACCGTTTCTTCCGTATTGTTGCCGAAGAATGCGGCTGGCGTTTAGCCAAGAACTATGCCGTTGGTATGCTCTTCCTGAACCAGGATCCTGTACTTGCCAGTGCGGCTCGCCAGGTCGTTGAAGAAGAACTACAAAATGAAACCCTGTCTATTGTTGGCTGGCGTGAAGTGCCAACCAATGAAGGCGTACTGGGTGAAATTGCCCTCTCCTCTCTGCCTCGTATTGAACAGATTTTTGTTAACGCACCTGCGGGCTGGAGCCCGCGTGATATGGAGCGTCGCCTGTTTATCGCGCGCCGCCGTATCGAAAAACGCCTGCTGGCAGATAAAGACTTTTATGTCTGTAGCCTGTCCAATGTGGTGAACATCTATAAAGGTCTGTGTATGCCGGCTGACTTGCCGCGCTTCTACCTGGATCTTGCTGATTTACGTCTGGAGTCAGCCATCTGTCTGTTCCACCAGCGTTTCTCAACTAACACCGTGCCGCGCTGGCCATTAGCACAGCCGTTCCGCTACCTGGCACATAATGGTGAGATCAACACCATAACGGGTAACCGCCAGTGGGCCAAAGCCCGTACCTATAAGTTCCAGACACCACTGATCCCTGACTTGCAGTCAGCCGCGCCTTTCGTTAATGAAACCGGTTCAGACTCCAGTTCTCTGGATAACATGCTGGAATTGCTGCTGGCAGGCGGGATGGATATTGTCCGCGCCATGCGTTTACTGGTTCCGCCAGCCTGGCAAAATAACCCAAATATGGATCCGGAACTGCGTGCCTTCTTCGACTTTAACTCCATGCATATGGAGCCGTGGGATGGTCCGGCAGGTATCGTTATGTCCGATGGCCGCTTTGCTGCCTGTAACCTGGACAGAAACGGCCTGCGCCCGGCGCGTTACGTTATTACCAAAGATAAACTGATCACCTGTGCTTCTGAAGTCGGTATCTGGGACTACCAGCCCGATGAAGTGGTGGAAAAAGGACGTGTCGGTCCTGGCGAACTGATGGTGATTGATACCCGTGCCGGTCGCATCCTTCATTCAGGCGAAACCGATAACGATTTGAAAAGCCGCCACCCTTACCAGTCGTGGATGGAGAAAAACGTTCGCCGTCTGATAGCGATGGAAGACTTACCTGATGACCAGGTAGGCTCTCGTTCGCTGGATGATGACACTCTGGCCAGTTATCAGAAGCAGTTTAACTACAGCAGTGAAGAGCTGGATACCATTCTCCGTGTACTGGGTGAAAATGGCCAGGAAGCTGTCGGTTCGATGGGTGATGATACCCCATTTGCCGTACTCTCCAGCCAGCCACGTATTATTTATGACTACTTCCGTCAGCAGTTTGCGCAGGTCACTAACCCGCCAATCGATCCGCTGCGTGAAGCCCACGTCATGTCACTGGCCACCAGCATCGGCCGTGAGATGAACGTGTTCTGCGAAGCTGAAGGCCAGGCTCATCGTCTGAGCTTCAAATCGCCGGTATTACTGTGGTCTGATTTCCAGCAGCTGACCTCTTTAGAAGAGCAGCATTACCAGGCTAACACACTGGATATTACCTACAATGCCGACGAGAAATCGCTGCATGAGACGGTGAAAGAACTCTGTGATGAAGCCGAGCGTATGGTGCGTAGTGGTACGGTATTACTGGTGTTATCTGACCGTAATATCGCGAAAAACAGACTGCCAGTTCCTGCTCCAATGGCGGTCGGCGCAATCCAGACACGTCTGGTAGAACGCAGCCTGCGTTGTGATGCGAATATCATCGTCGAAACAGCCAGTGCCCGTGACCCACACCACTTTGCTGTGCTGCTCGGTTTTGGTGCGACCGCGATTTACCCGTATCTGGCCTATGAGTCACTCGCCAGACTGGTTGATAACGGGACTATCGAAAAGAACTATCGGGTAGTCATGCAAAACTACCGCAACGGCATCAATAAAGGGCTGTACAAGATAATGTCCAAAATGGGCATCTCGACTATTGCCTCTTATCGCTGCTCGAAACTGTTTGAAGCCGTCGGTCTGCATGATGATGTGGTTGAACTGTGCTTCCAGGGCGTGGTTAGCCGCATCGGTGGGGCCAGCTTCACTGACTTCCAGCAAGATTTACTGAACCTGTCTAAGCGTGCCTGGCTGGCGCGTAAACCGCTCGATCAGGGTGGGTTGCTGAAATATGTTCACGGCGGCGAATATCACGCTTATAACCCGGATGTGGTGCAGACGCTGCAAAAAGCCGTACAAACGGCTGACTACAACGACTATCTGGTCTATTCCAAACTCGTCAACGAGCGCCCGGTTGCGACCTTACGCGATATGTTTGCCCTCAATCCTCAGGATGCACCTGTCGCGATTGAAGAAGTTGAATCTGCCAGCGAACTGTTCAAACGTTTTGACAGCGCAGCGATGTCGATTGGTGCTCTGAGTCCGGAAGCCCATGAGTCACTGGCCGAAGCAATGAACAGCATTGGCGGTAACTCCAACTCCGGTGAAGGCGGTGAAGATCCGGCCCGTTATGGCACCAATAAAGTGTCCCGTATCAAGCAGGTTGCTTCTGGTCGCTTCGGTGTCACCCCGGCTTATCTGGTGAACGCTGACGTTATTCAGATTAAAGTTGCCCAGGGGGCAAAACCGGGTGAAGGCGGTCAGTTGCCAGGGGATAAAGTCACCCCTTACATCGCTAAATTACGCTACTCCGTACCAGGGGTAACCTTAATTTCGCCACCACCGCACCATGATATTTATTCAATTGAAGACTTGGCGCAGCTGATTTTTGACCTTAAACAAGTCAATCCGAAAGCGATGATCTCGGTAAAACTGGTTTCCGAACCGGGTGTCGGTACTATCGCAACCGGTGTGGCGAAAGCCTATGCTGATTTGATTACCATTGCTGGCTATGACGGTGGTACCGGTGCCAGCCCGCTCTCCTCAGTGAAATATGCTGGCTGTCCGTGGGAACTCGGTCTGGTAGAAACACAGCAAGCACTGGTGGCAAACGGCCTGCGTCATAAAATCCGTCTGCAAGTCGATGGCGGTCTGAAAACCGGACTGGATATCATTAAGGCTGCCATTCTCGGTGCAGAAAGCTTCGGTTTTGGTACGGGTCCAATGGTTGCTCTGGGTTGTAAATACCTGCGAATTTGTCACCTCAACAACTGTGCAACGGGTGTGGCAACTCAGGACGATAAACTGCGTAAGAACCACTATCACGGCCTGCCTTTCAAAGTGACCAATTACTTTGAATTTATCGCCCGTGAAACCCGTGAGTTGATGGCGCAGCTCGGCGTGAAACGTCTGGTGGACTTAATCGGTCGTACTGACCTGTTAAAAGAGCTGGAAGGATTTACCGCTAAACAACAGCGTCTGGATCTGTCCAAGCTGTTGAAGACAGCGACACCTGCGCCAGGTAAAGCCGTTTATTGCACTGAACATAACCCGCCGTTCGATAACGGTGAGCTTAACCAACGGCTGTTAAGCCAGGCTAAGCAGTATGTTGATGACAAACAGAGCAAAACATTCTGGTTTGATATTCGTAATACCGACCGCTCTGTTGGCGCATCCCTGTCTGGCTACATTGCCCAGACTAACGGTGACCAAGGTCTGGCAGCTGACCCCATTAAAGCGCACTTTAGCGGTACCGCAGGCCAGAGCTTCGGTGTCTGGAACGCCGGTGGTGTTGAACTGCATCTGACCGGTGATGCAAATGACTATGTCGGTAAAGGCATGGCGGGCGGCTTACTCTCATTACGTCCACCGGTAGGTTCTGCCTTCCGTGCTCATGAAGCCACCATCATTGGTAACACCTGTCTGTACGGTGCGACTGGCGGTAAAATGTTTGCAGCAGGACGGGCTGGTGAGCGTTTTGCAGTACGTAACTCGGGCGCTATCACTGTAGTAGAAGGTATCGGCGATAACGGCTGTGAATATATGACTGGCGGTATTGTCTGTGTTCTCGGTCAGACGGGTGTGAACTTCGGAGCAGGTATGACCGGTGGTTTCGCCTATGTGCTGGATGAAGACGGTGAGTTCCGTAAACGTGTTAACCCAGAATTAGTCGAGCTGTTACAGGTTGAAGACCTGGCGATTCATGAAGAGCATTTACGTGGTCTGATAACCGAACATGTACAGCTAACCGGTTCCTTACGTGGCGAAGAAATTCTGGCTAACTGGCCGGTATTTGCAACGAAATTTACCTTAGTTAAACCGAAGTCTAGTGATGTTAAAGCATTGTTAGGTCACCGCAGTCGTTCCGCAGCTGAGCTGCGGGTGCAGGCGCAGTAAGGGGTCAAGATGAGTCAGAACGTTTATCAATTTATCGACTTGCAGCGTGTTGATCCGCCGAAGAAAGCGTTAAAAATTCGTAAGATTGAGTTTGTTGAAATTTATGAACCTTTCTCAGAAGGTCAGGCTAAAGCACAGGCAGATCGCTGCCTGTCCTGCGGCAACCCTTACTGTGAATGGAAATGTCCGGTTCATAACTACATTCCAAACTGGTTAAAGCTGGCGAATGAAGGGCGCATTATCGAAGCTGCGGAATTATCACACCAGACGAACAGTCTGCCAGAGGTCTGCGGCCGTGTTTGTCCTCAGGATCGTCTGTGTGAAGGTTCTTGTACCCTGAATGATGAGTTTGGTGCCGTCACCATCGGTAATATCGAACGCTATATCAATGATAAAGCGATTGAGATGGGCTGGAAACCTAACTTAGCTGGAGTTAAGCCCACAGGTAAGCGTGTCGCGATTATTGGTGCAGGTCCTGCTGGACTGGCTTGTGCCGATGTCCTGGCTCGTGGTGGTGTCAAAGCCGTGGTTTATGACCGTCATCCAGAAATCGGCGGCCTGCTGACCTTCGGGATCCCAGCGTTCAAGCTAGAAAAAGAAGTCATGACTAAACGTCGTGAAATCTTTAGCGGTATGGGTATCGAGTTTGTACTGAATACTGAGGTGGGACGCGATGTTCAGATAGAGACCCTGCTCAGTGACTTTGATGCAGTCTTCCTCGGTGTTGGCACCTATCAGTCAATGCGCGGCGGGCTGGAAAACGAAGATGCGCCAGGTGTCTACGACGCACTGCCGTTCCTTATCGCCAATACGCGTAACATCATGGGCTTTGGTGAAACCGACGAGTCTCCTTTTGTCGATATGGCTGGTAAACGTGTGGTTGTGCTGGGCGGTGGTGACACCGCGATGGACTGTGTGCGTACCTCGATTCGTCAGGGAGCAACGCATGTGACCTGTGCTTATCGTCGTGACGAAGAAAACATGCCGGGTTCACGTCGTGAAGTCAAAAATGCGCGTGAAGAAGGCGTTGAGTTCCAGTTCAACTTGCAGCCGATTGGCATCGAAATCAATGGCAATGGCAAGGTCTGTGGGGTGAAGGTTGCCCGTACTGAACTCAGTGCGCCTGATGCACAGGGCCGTCGTCGTCCAGAAATCGTTGCCGGTTCAGAGCATATTCTGCCAGCCGATGCGGTGGTGACTGCCTTTGGTTTCCGTCCGCACAGCATGGCCTGGCTTGAGAAGCACAGTGTTGATCTCGACGGTCAGGGACGCATTCTGGCCCCTGAAGGTAGCGACAATGCCTTCCAGACCAGCAACCCGAAAATCTTTGCCGGTGGTGACGCCGTTCGCGGTTCCGACCTGGTGGTGACTGCAATCGCTGAAGGCCGTAAAGCGGCCGACGGTATTATGAACTACCTCGAAGTTTAAGCCCCAAATGGCCTGATAACACCGTTATCAGGCCACTTCTTAAGTTATCTGAAAACTCCCGCAGCAGTTTTATGATTTGGCCGATCCCTGTCGTAAATAAACAGCACTCTAAAGTTGGATACCTGACGGGCCTGAGCGCATGTCCCTCCCCCTCTTTTGCCTCTGACCTAAGGGAAAAAGGATCCCACTTCCTAACCATCAAGGAGGGTTAACACAGAGATTAAACACCGAAATTAAAAGTAAGAACAACATTGCCTAAATAATTGACGCCATTGGAAATATCAACACCATTATCCATAAGTGTAGATTGAGAGTATAAATAGGTCCGATTAATACCATTAGACCCATCAGTCGAATTTATAAATTCAGCCGAGAACGATTTTCCTGACACAAGAGCAAGCTCAGAGGGCGGCACATAGACTTGCTGTGTACCTGTCCATCCATTTGTCGCATTTTTTACTAATCGTGAACCTCCTGCCCAAGTGCCGTTATCAGCCTTACCGTCATTACCTCTTGAAATATAAGCAGTATTACCATCAACAGTAGCATACTGCCATTGAAATGAAATTCCACCGATTGTTTTTGTTGTATCAGTGCTATCCACTAAACTAAAAGCTGTTGATTCTAATTGAGGTGACATACTTGGAGCCAGAATGAAGCTATTTGGATAATTATCAGTGGCTTTAAAAGTTAAAAAGGTTTCAGCATCACAAGTCACCGTGAGGTAATTCGATAATGACGGTAAACCATTATAGGTTATGTCTTGAGGAATAATGGACGGTGAGATATTACCGAAGCTATAGAGTAAATCATCATCCCCGGCATTGACGGTACAAGTCGGCAAAGCAATATTACCGGCTACCTTAATATTGGCGACAGGAGTACCAGCCCAGGCGACTGCAGGGCCAAAAACAGTGAGGAATAACAAACTAACCATTTGTTTTTTCATGTGACATCCCTGTGATTTATTTAATTCCATCGCCCTTGTATCAGTGACAAAAAAGGCTTAAGTCAGCAGATATTTAGAGAGTATTGTTTAAAATATATCCAACAGGAAAAGTAAGCAAGTGGGGAAATTAACGAAAGCCATGGGGACGTAATCACCCTGGGGTTGGGGTAGGTTTTTTACACTAAATATCAACAGAGTAACTCTTTATCGCAAGGTGATGTTTTAAGCAGAAATAAGGAAAGCTGCGTGCCATGCCCGACACACCCCAAAAAAAAAGCCTGAGTCCGGTAACCGAACTCAGGCCTTGATAATAACCAGTAAACCACCCGACTTTATCAGGGCAGTCACTCTACAGCAGTTACTTCACCACGCGTAGTGCCGGGCGACCACCTCGCGGCGGCGGCTCGTCATCAGGATTGTTATCTGAATCATCCTGGTCATCGCGAGCACCATCAATAACCTGCATCAACGGTTCAGACACTGATTCGTCATCATCGTTAGGGCTTTCAGCGCTTTCTTCGTAACCGGCTTCCGGTTCAAACATCGTTCCTGCGCCGTTTTCTCGTGCGTAAATAGCAAGCACCGCCGCCATAGGTACGTAGACCTGACGTGGAACGCCGCCAAAACGCGCGCTAAAACTCACCGAATCATTGGTTAATTGAAGATTGCCCACTGCACGAGGCGCGATATTAAGAACGATTTGCCCATCACGCGCATATTCCAGTGGAACCTGCACATCAGGTAACGAGATATCCACAACAACATGCGGAGTTAAATCGTTATCAAGCAACCATTCATAAAAAGCCCTTAATAAATAAGGACGACGCGGAGACAGTTCCGACATTTCCATCAATTAGCCCCGCGTTTGCAAACGCATTTCACGCTCTGGCTCAGTCAATGAAGCCAGGAACGAATCACGTTCAAATACGCGTGTCATATAACCTTTCATCTCTTTCGAACCCACACCCGTCAGTTCGATGCCCATCTGTGGTAAACGCCACAGTAATGGAGCCAGATAGCAGTCAACCAGGCTGAATTCATCACTCAGGAAGAACGGCTTCTGAGTAAATACCGGAGCAATAGCCAGCAACTCTTCGCGCAGTTGTTTACGAGCAGCATCTGCCTCATTAGCAGAACCCGTCATGACGACGTTCATCAGCGTATACCAGTCTTTCTCAATACGCTGCATATACAGACGGCTTTCACCGCGAGCAACCGGGTAAACAGGCATCAGCGGAGGATGCGGGAAACGCTCATCAAGATATTCCATGATGATGCGAGATTCCCACAACGTCAGTTCACGATCGACTAAGGTCGGTACGCTATGGTTCGGGTTAAGATCGATAAGATCCTGAGGCAGGTTATCCGCTTCCACATGCTCAATTTCAACGCTAACACCTTTTTCCGCCAGTACTATACGTACCTGATGGCTATAGATATCAGTCGGGCCGGAAAACAGCGTCATTACCGAACGTTTGTTGGCAGCGACAGCCATGAGAACCTCCAAGTTTATCCAGAAAATCACATCGAATAGTCGCAAATGGCGACTAGCCTGATCGTTTATGACCCAACGTACGACGAAATGCTGCCATCGCTTAAACTTCAACGAATAGCAGATATCAACATTTGGGCAGAAAATTGGCTATTAGTTTACCAGATTTTACTGGTCTTGTGGTGACCGCATTCTTAATTTGCAAATAAATACATTAATTTCATTGAGTTAGAAGCAATAATATAAATTAACGGCATAAAAATACTGCCGAACAGGAAAAAATATCCTGTCAGAGATGAGTATCATGACCCTGATATAAAGAACTTCAATTATCGAATCCGGGTTTTATTGCTCCTTCTGTTACCCTCCTTTTTCGGAAGGAGTACCCTTTGGAGAAAACGATGGCAAATATTGACCTTGACAGGGGGGTACTGTATTGTACATTAACCTGTACAATGAAGAAGGATAAACAACATGAAAGCGGTTAGTTACAGTGAAGCGCGGCAAAATCTTTCTGCTACCATGGTTCAGACTGTTGAAGATAGGGCTCCTGTGCTGATTACCAGACAGAACGGAGAATCATGTGTGTTGATGTCACTTGAAGAATATAACTCACTGGAAGAAACAGCCTATCTGCTACGCTCTCCAAAGAATGCTCGCCGACTAATGGATTCAGTCGAAAGTTTAAAAAATGGTCATGGTATAGAAAGGGAAATCATTGAGTGAAACTAACGTGGTCTGCAGAAGCATGGGAAGATTATCTCTACTGGCAAGATACAGATAAGAAAACAGTAAAAAAGATAAACGAGCTTATCAAAGACGCAAGCAGAACACCGTTTGAAGGAAAAGGTAAACCGGAGCCATTGAAGTATAATCTTGCGGGGTTCTGGTCGCGCAGGATTACTGCAGAGCATCGACTTGTTTACGCTGTTAACGATGGATCTCTACTGATAGCATCCTGCCGATATCATTACTAACCATTCAGAAAAGCTGCTGCATGGCAGAAAACAAAAAAACCTCCGCAGAGGTTTCTTATTAAGCAGTGGTTTGTCGAAATATGACCGTCATCTCTGACGGCCTTTCCGGCAGTTCCTTCTGCGACCATTCTTATTTGTTGAGCTGGGCGGTCATATGTACCTGGTCGTTAACCATGGCGCTGGTAATTTTATAGTTAACGCCTTGCTCAGCAGCTTTCGCAGCAATTTTTGCTTCAGCACTGTCAAGTGTCGAGGCTGTCACACTGATGCTTTGAGCAAATGCACCTACTGACATCATGGAAAGAGCAGCAACTGCAACTAAAGTTTTGATTGATTTCATGGTCGTATTCCCTGTAGTTCATTATTCATTAAGTGGCGCTGTTGGCCTGATGTGATAAAGAATAGGTGATACTGGCGTTGATTGAAATCAGAACTATTTGCTTATCTCATTCAGTTAAATTGAATAATTTTAAATCTGCTTTTTGGGCTTTTCTATATTTATAAATAGCCCCCTAATTAATTGCGACAGACTGGCCGGCATCGGGCGAATATCCATAGTGTGAATCAGATCTCTTTTCTGACTTAATTAAACCATTTCCTTCGCTACTGCCAACTGTTATAAAAATGTAACCATCTGATAATCATCTATAAAAATACTCCTTTATCGATATCTGATTTCCAGACAAACCTTCGTCTGATACCTGACCCACAGCGCACCCTGAACCCCATGAAGCGTGATCCTTTTCTCCTTTTAAAAAATTACCTGCGCGAACTATAGACAGTCTCTCAAGTCAGCTTTATCGTTAACTGGCATAATAAATCATTTTTGAATAAATATTCAATGTGGAGAAAAAGAATGAAATCTACCTTTGCTAAATCCGTTCTGTTTGCTTCGATGAT
>Ga0302347_1000729_pt1 | contig 46959 bp, 38 predicted proteins | sample PhyWR1_FD_202178 | JGI IMG/M metagenome (GOLD analysis project Ga0302347, IMG submission 202178) | Leaf surface microbial communities from wheat plants in UC Gill Tract Community Farm, Albany, California, United States - DLSL W.R1 (v2)... | ecosystem: Host-associated > Plants > Phyllosphere >... | reverse complement strand
GTGAAGACTTAGGCGAAGATGCCTCCCCAGATAATGATATCTCTGCTCAGTTATTACCTGCCGACAGTCGCTCTCATGCGGTGATTATTACACGTGAAGATGGCATTTTTTGCGGTAAACGCTGGGTTGAAGAGGTTTTCATCCAGCTAGATAAAAGCGTCCAAATCACCTGGCATGTGAAAGACGGTGATGAAATTACCGTTAATCAGCCGCTGTTTGAGCTGGAAGGTTCAGCACGTATTTTATTAACTGGCGAGCGTACCGCCCTGAACTTTGTACAGACGCTTTCCGGCGTTGCCAGTGAAGTTCGTTCCTACGTTAAGCTACTGGAAGGCACGAAAACTCGCCTGCTGGATACCCGAAAAACCTTACCAGGACTACGTACGGCATTAAAATATGCCGTACTCTGCGGCGGCGGGAGTAACCATCGTCTGGGCTTATCAGATGCATTTCTGATTAAAGAAAATCATATTATTGCCTCGGGTTCAGTGCGTCAGGCAGTAGAAAAAGCCTTCTGGCTGCATCCGGATGTACCGGTCGAAGTGGAAGTTGAGTCGCTGGAAGAGTTTAGTGATGCTCTGAACGCTGGTGCCGATATCATTATGCTCGATAACTTCGATGAAGAGCAGATGCGAAAAGCGGTTGAAATTGCTCAGGGGAAAACGCGTCTCGAGGTTTCTGGAAATGTCACCAAAGAAACCATCCGTACCTTCGCCCAGATTGGGGTCGACTATATTTCAGTCGGTGCGCTGACCAAACATGTTCGTGCGCTCGACTTATCTATGCGCTTTAAATAATTCCTCTGACAGGGTGAGGTTAAACTCGCCCTGTCGTACCGTTACCGCTGTGGCTTCCACTTTCGATGTTCTCCCCTGCAACAACCCCGATTTTTCTTGAACCCCACTCCCTGTTTCATTTTTTGTCGACTGGTTATCGTAAGTCGTGCCTGCCAGGCTGGGTTAATACATCACCCGGAGCAGACAATGCATAATCAGAAAGGATTCACCTTAATTGAACTGATGGTCGTTATCGCTATTATCGCCATCCTCAGCGCCATCGGTATTCCGGCCTATCAGGGATATATCAGTAAAGCAGCATTGACCGATATGCTACAAACCTTCAGCCATTATCGTAATAATATCGAACTATGTGCGCTAACCCAGGGGGGGCTGGAAAACTGTAATAGTGGTAGTCATGATATTCCTCTCCCTTCCACCACACGCTATATCGGCGAAATGGATGTCGCTCGTGGAGTCGTTGCTTTAGCCGGACGGGAAAGTCTGCAAGGATTGATCGTGATACTCACTCCTCACAGGAGCGGCACTGACGGATCAATACACTGGACACGTGAGTGTCGTGCCGCCCAGAACAGCAAGCTGCTTCATTCCTGTGAAGAAGTCTTCCGTTTTGATAATGATGGCGCCATGTGATGAATACTGCACAACAACTATGCGTTATTTGTCAGCGATACAATACCTTACTGATAGAAGAAACGGATCATACCTTGCGTATTGCTTCATCTGCCTCACCAACAGAGCAGATGCTCTCTGCTTTACGTTTTATCAGCAATAAACCGATTGAAATAGAGATCTGGCCTGTCCGACGGATAGCACTCTGGCAGGCTCTCTCTACTCTACCGGTCAATAAAGAGGTGTCAGGTCTCTCGCTAACCGAGTTGTTAAACGAAGTATTGAGTACCGCCATCCAGCAACGTGCTTCAGATATACATTTTGAACCCGGTCAGACGACTTACCGTATTCGCTTGCGTATTGATGGCGTATTACATGTTCAACCTTTACTACCCTGCTCAATTGCCGCTCAAATCACCGCCAGGCTTAAAGTTCTGGCCAATCTCGATATTGCAGAAAAACGTCTCCCCCAGGATGGGCAGATTGATTATCAGGATGGAGAGCATCAGGTTTCATTTCGTGTTTCAACTCTGCCTTGTCGCTATGGTGAAAAGCTAGTTTTACGCCTGCAACAGCAACATACGCAATCTTTTGATATCGGTGCTCTGGGTATGCCAGCTGCAGAAGCCGCACGTTTTCACCGTGCTCTCACCTCACCTCAAGGACTGATTCTGATAACAGGCCCTACTGGCAGCGGTAAAACACACTCTCTGTATAGCGCCCTGGCCATATTGAATCAGATCCATCGTAATATTTGTACCGTTGAAGATCCTATCGAAATCCCGTTCAGTGGCTTAAATCAAACCCAACTTAATACCAAAGCAGGCCTGACCTATAGCACTCTATTGCGTGCACTACTACGCCAGGATCCTGATGTGATAATGATTGGTGAAATTCGTGATAGCGAAACAGCAGATATCGCAATTAAAGCATCTCAAACCGGGCATCTGGTTCTGTCAACACTACATACTTACTCCACCATTGGAACCTTAATGCGTCTTGAGCAGCTCAATATTCCGCGTGAAGTTCTGACTTCGAGCTTGCGCCTGATAATGACTCAACGACTGGTCAGAAAACTTTGCCTGCATTGTCGTCAACAATCTAAAACACCGTCTGAACGCCCATTATTAGCAACGTCGCCCGCACTTCACTGGCAGGCTAAAGGTTGTCACCGCTGTTACAGTGGTTACTACGGGCGCACAGCACTTTTTGAAGTACTCCCCGTCTCTGAGACTCTGGGAACACTCATCACTCAAGGTCAAAATGCAGCAGAACTAGAAACTATAGCCAGACAGTCTGGCATGGCGACCTTATTTGAAAATGGCTGTCGCGCCGCGGACTTTGGGATAACCAGTCTTGAAGAGGTGTATCGCGTACTGGGGCACAATGATGGCTGATATTCATCTCTGGAGCTGGAAAGCAATTGATAACCAAGGTGCTCTCAAACAGGGGGTGATATTAATTAATGGGCAATCGACTCTGGCAACTCAACTGGCTGAACATCAGTTATTATTAGTCTCAGCTCAGAGGCGCTGGGGAATATCACTATTTCGCTGGTCGATGCCACATAAGATTGAGTTCATAAAACAGGTAGCCGTGTTACTCAAGGCTGGTATTACGCTGACAGATGCTCTGACGCTAATAGCCGAGCAACACCCTAAACCAGAATGGTCCGCTTTGCTGCAAAACCTTAAAGCTCAAATAGCTAAAGGCGTCCCCTTTGCAGAAGCATTGCAAACCTGGCCGCGTATCTTCTCCCCGCTATTTATCGCCCTCCTCCATACCGGTGAACTTACGGGCAAATTAGCAGAATGTTGTCAGCATCTGGCAGCACAACAAGAGCAGCGTTACCAGTTACAAAAGAAAGTACACAAGGCCCTGCGCTATCCGACATTTATCCTGCTTATTGCCTCACTCGTCACCATCGGTATGCTAGGGTTGGTATTACCGGAGTTTGCACAAATATATCAGTCATTTAACACTCCACTGCCTCCGTTGACCCAGGCGATTATTATGGGTGCGGAATGGCTCACAGAACATGCTTTATCTGGTGGAATAGAGGTAACTCTTCTGGCGATGGTGGTTATTTTTTTCCGCCGGCATCGGCCAGGGTGGCAAGAGAGAGAACAGCGATTATTGCTCACTCTTCCGTTAATAGCCCCCCTCTGGCGTAGTCAGATCCTGAGTCAGATATTCACCGTTCTGGCACTGACTCAGCAAGCTGGGATACCGTTATTGCAAGGACTGTCAGCGGCTGGTAATACCCTGTCACAACGACTCTGGTGTCAGCAACTTGATAATATCAGACACGAAATAGCGGAAGGTACGCCTTTCTGGAAAGCCTTGGGGACAACAGCCTGTTTTACACCCTTATGCCGGCAACTGATCCGAGTAGGTGAAGAGTCAGGTACACTGGATTTAATGCTGGAACGGCTGGCAAACTGGCACACACAGCAGGCAGAGGAGCAGGCAGAAAACCTCACCGCACAGCTCGAACCACTGATGATAGTGATTATCGGCGTAATTATTGGTGTACTGGTGATTGCCATGTATTTACCCATTTTTCATATGGGTGAAGTGATGGCTTAAAATAGAGTGAAGAGGGAAAACAGGTATTTTTCCCCTCTTCATGTTACTGCCGATTAGAGGCTATTAAATACGCGGTTTTCTTGCTCTGCAACACGGATAAAGGTAGTACGTTTAGTCAGCTCTTTCAGACGAGAGGCACCCACATAGGTACAGGCTGAACGCAGGCCACCGAGGATATCACGTGCGGTGTTTTCTACCGGACCACGTAGTGGCAGCTTCACAGTTTTACCTTCGGCTGCACGATACTGAGCTACACCGCCGACATGTCGGGTCATAGCAGACTCTGAACTCATACCGTAGAACAGCATGAATTTTTCACCATCTTCCTCAACAACCGTACCACCGCTCTCTTCGTGTCCCGCCAGCATTCCACCCAGCATGACAAAGTCAGCACCGCCGCCAAAGGCTTTCGCAACATCACCCGGTACGCTACAACCACCATCACTGACGATTTGTCCGCCCAGGCCATGCGCAGCATCAGCACATTCAATCACAGCAGAGAGCTGTGGATAGCCGACACCGGTTTTCACACGAGTGGTACAAACTGAACCCGGGCCAATACCAACTTTAACGATATCTGCGCCACACAAGATAAGCTCTTCACACATTTCACCGGTCACCACGTTTCCGGCACAAATGACTTTATCTGGCCAGGCATCACGAGCCTTGCTAAGAAACTGAGTAAAATGTTCAGAATAACCATTAGCCACATCGATGCAGATAAATTTCAGCATCGGCGTCAGAGCCAGAATTTGCTTAGTTTTAGCAAAGTCAGCTTCAGAGGTACCCGTAGAAACCATGACAAATTTCAGTTGTTCTTCTGAGGATGACTGAACAAATTGCTGCCACTGTTCAACAGTATAGTGTTTGTGAACGGCAGTGAGGATATCGAAAGAAGCCAGAGCACGGGCCATTTCAAAGGTGCCAACCGTATCCATATTTGCTGCGATAATCGGTACACCAGACCATGACATCCCTGAATGCTTGAAGGTGAATTGACGTTCGAGTTCAACGTCAGAACGACTCTTCAGAGTAGAACGTTTCGGGCGGATCAGAACATCTTTAAAACCTAACTTCAAATCTTCTTCAATACGCATGTTGCGAATTCCTGGGTCGAATGGCTGTGAACAGATAAAATACAAAAGGCGAAACAACGGCCAACTCCAGTGAAGCTATCATACGCACTAATAATGGCTTCGCAAGACTGCGAAAATACTCTTTTTTACGTTACAATCGTTCAAATTTACCTGAAAAACGGTAACCGCACTCAGCAACATCATTCAGCAAGTTGTTATACGCTGCCTGTAAATAATTAGCATAGACACACTATGTGATTGAACTGCCTGAATACTGGCAACACCCAGGCAACTTGAAGTATGACGGATATACCCTAAATAATTCGAGTTGCTTGTAGGCGCAAAGCTCAGACAGTCGATGAGCATAGATACACTATGTGATTCGGCGGTCTGAGCGCATGCAACACCCAGGCAACTTGAAGTATGACGGGTATAATTGAAAATAAAAAACATTCGGATGGTTCAATGAAATATACGGTGGCTCTTACGGGAGGAATTGGCAGTGGCAAGAGCACTGTTGCCGACGCATTTTCCCGTGCGGGTATTACCGTTGTGGATGCTGATATCATTGCACGTGAGGTTGTTGAGCCTGGCCAGGCTGCTTTAGAGCTCATATCTCAACATTTTGGCCCCGAAATCCTGTTACCAGAAGGGGGACTTAATCGTCGCGTCTTGCGTGAGAGGATATTTAATTTTCCCGAAGATAAACGCTGGATAAACGCGCTTCTTCATCCATTGATACATCAGCGAACACGTTATCTTATTGAACAGGCAACATCACCCTATGTCTTGTGGGTCGTCCCATTATTGGTGGAAAATAATCTTCAGGACAAAGCAGACCGCGTGCTAGTGGTGGATGTTTCTGTAGAATGTCAGATAGAACGCACTATGCAGCGGGATCATGTTTCCCGTGCCCAGGCAGAACAAATTTTGGCTGCGCAAGCAAGCCGTGAACAGCGCCTCGCCATTGCTGATGATGTTATTAATAATGATGGCAGTCCTGAGATAATCGAACAGCGGGTTGATAATCTACACCGTCAGTATCTGATGCTGGCTACCAGAGCCGCACAACAGGAAACAGAATAATGAGTACTGAGGTTCTTTTTGAACATCCATTAAATGAAAAAATGCGTACCTGGTTACGTATCGAATTTCTTATCCAGCAGCTCAATACCGTTTTACCCGTTAATGATAGCGCCAGAGCACTCTATTTTTTTCGTAATATCGGTGAGTTACTGGATGTCTTCGAACGCGGAGAAATTCGCACCGAGATCCTGAAAGAACTGGGAAGACAACAGCGAAAACTGCTGAACTGGTCTGAAGTGCCGGGTGTCGATGAGCAACGCATTACGGCATTACGCAAACAACTGGAAAGCCGCTCCACGATTCTGATGTCAGCGCCACGCATCGGCCAGCAATTAAGAGAAGACCGCCTGGTCGCATTAGTACGTCAGCGTCTGAATATCCCTGGTGGCTGCTGTAGCTTCGACCTGCCGACCCTACATCTCTGGCTTCATTTGCCACAAGAGAGCCGTGATGACCAGGTTTCTCAGTGGCTTGCCAGCCTTAACCCGGTGCAACAGGCGCTGGATTTAATTCTCGATATTGTTCGTAATTCAGTACCCTACCGCAAACAAACCAGCTTAAATGGCTTCTATCAGAATAACAGCGATGAGGCGGACTTATTACGCCTGAAACTGAATACGAGTGAACCCATTTACCCACAAATATCGGGACATAAAAATCGTTTTGCGATTCGTTTTATGCCAGTTGATGCTGAACATGGCATCATCCCGGAACGGCTAGATTTTGAGCTGGCCTGCTGTTAAGGAATAATGATGAGTCAAGATGAAACCCCAATAGTAAATTGCCCGGGCTGTGGTAAAAGCGTTATCTGGAATGAGAGCAGCCCCTGGCGCCCATTCTGCAGTGAGCGCTGCAAGTTAATTGATTTAGGGGAGTGGGCTGCCGAAGAAAAAGTCATTCCGGGTAGTCAGTTACTTTCCGACCACGATGAATGGAGCGAAGAATTCAGCAAAGATTAATTCTGAGTTAATTTCTGAATAATTAGCGCATTAGCTGGCGGAAATTCGTCAGCTAATAATTCGTTCTTTTTGACCCAACGCCCAGGTTGTCCTTCTTTACCCCATGGCTCACCTTCCCATTGACTGACCAGAAAGAAAGTCAGAGTAAGCTGTCTGTCAGGGAATGCGTATTCTAGTGTTTCAAAAAGCTGGAACTCAACTGCATCAATACCAATTTCCTCATGTAGCTCGCGTACCAGCGCCTGTTCAGCCGTTTCTCCTTCCTCCAGCTTACCACCAGGAAATTCCCATTTATTGGCCATATGCATGTCAGGCCCGCGCTGAGTGATAAAGATATTGCCCTGCGTATTCTGGATAATTCCCGCAGCGATGTGTATTTTTTTCATGCTTAACACCTATTAATAGAAGTAACGGATAATACAAGCAGGGCATCATAGATGCGACAATGACCTTAATACTTACCATTTTTATCGAACTCTGTCAGCGGCTAAGGAACGGGCTGGCTGTTTTCACATAAAGAACGGTCGCTACATAGAATTATATTGGAGCTAGAATGATATCAAACCATCAAGAGCATTACTGAATATATGCAACACTATGGGAGTTATGGTTTTTTATTCACACAATATTCAGCCTGCTTTAAATATAATAATCACAAATGTAATGGAGGGGCGTAACAACACGTCCCTCCATCAAGATATTTACAACTCAACTTGATGATCCCTTCCCAATATCCGCAGGCTTTCCGGGCCGTGGGAAATCCATCGTCACCTTGTTTTCATACGCCCATCTGCCCATTGACTAAAAGAGGGAGATCAACTTCGGTTTATTTAAACTAGAGTCCCTAAATCCTCCGGCTCTGCAAGAGGATACTTACTCAGTGACAATCTCACCGACGTTTTTTTTTGCCCAGGTGAACCACACCACTATCAGTAGCGCCAGCCATACCAGTCCGGCGATAAGCGCCATGCGAGTCTCTTCAAACCAGCCAAGTATTACAATCACCAGCCCCATAAACAGCAACGTCAGGATCGGTGCCACTGGCCAGAATGGTACCGGGAAGGCAATCTTTGCCTTTTCAGCAGTACTCATGCTACGGCGCATTGCAAAGTGAGATAACAGGATCATTATCCATACCCAGAGAGTTGCGAAAGCGGCAAGTGAGGCGATAAGCACGAAAATTCTCTCCGGAATGAGCCAGTTAAGCACTACCGCCGCCAGCAGCGAGCCCCCCATGACTAACACCGTCATCCAAGGCACACCATGACTCGAGATACGCAGACAACTTTTCGGCGCCATCCCCTCTTTCGCCATGCCATACATCATGCGGCCTGCACCAAAAATGTCGCTGTTAATGGCCGAAATGGTGGCACTGATAACAATGATGTTGAGAATATTCGCCGCTGCCGGAATACCCAAGCCACTAAAAATCAGCACAAACGGGCTGCCTTCCTGGCCAATACTGTTCCACGGAAAAATAGCCATCAGTACCGCCAGCGTACAGACGTAAAACAGCACGATGCGTAGCGGGATCGTGTTGATGGCCTGGGGGATGACTTTCTTCGGATCCTGTGCTTCTGCCGCAGTGATACCAATAATTTCGATGCCGCCAAAAGCGAACATTACGATCCCGAGCGAGGCTATTACCCCTTCCCAGCCGTTAGGCGCAAATCCCCCGTTTTCCCACAGGTTCGAAATCCCAGTAGCCGGGAAATTTTGACCGAAACCGAAGAACATGATCCCTGCCCCAGCAGCAATCATGGCAATAATCGCCGCCACTTTTAAAAGTGACAGCCAGAACTCCATTTCACCGAAGATACGCACGTGGCACAGGTTCATCGCGCCGATAAAGAAGATGATACTCAGTACCCAGATCCAGCGTGGAACGTCGGGGTACCAGAGCCCCATGTAAATACCAAACGCGGTAACATCGGCGAGGCAGACAATGATCATCTCAAATATGTAGGTCCAGCCGGTGATAAATCCGGCAAGCGGCCCAAGATAGTGACGGGCATAGCTGCCAAATGAGCCGGGAATAGCGTTGCGTACCGCCATCTCACCCAGCGCACGCATAACGATAAAGACTGCCGCACCGCCGAGGATATACGCCAGCAACACGGCAGGCCCGGCTGTCTGGATAGCGGCAGCAGAACCATAGAACAATCCAGTGCCGATGGCGGAACCGAGCGCGATAAAACGAATATGGCGGGCGTTAAGCCCGCGCAGCAAATGGGGCTGGTTGTTGTGTTGTGGCATTTCTGAGTGTCCTGATAATTGTTTTATGACGACATCAATGCGTGTATAGCAGCCTGGGGGAGCGGAACTCCCCCAGGCTGCAGGTACAGAAAAGTGAGTTTTGACTAGGCAATACTACAAGGCAGCAGATTCGTCAGGTGACGTTGTGCCAAAAGAGCAATGGCAGCTTCAATATCGGGTGCGAAATAACGGTCTTTGTCATAATGGGAAACCTGTTCCCGCAGCAGCCGACGCGCCTGCTCCAACAGTGGGCTGGTAGTCAGACCTTCACGCATATCCAGTCCCTGGCAGGCTGACAGCCATTCCACTGCAATCACACCGCGGGTGTTGGCAGCCATTTCCCACAAGCGACGCCCGGCAGCTGGCGCCATCGATACATGGTCTTCCTGATTTGCCGAGGTCGGCAGGCTGTCGACGCTGTGCGGGTGCGACAGGGCTTTGTTCTCACTCGCCAGCGCTGCAGCGGTAACCTGAGCAATCATGAAACCGGAGTTCAATCCACCGTTTTTCACGAGGAACGGCGGCAACTGGGACATGTGGCTGTCCATCAGCAGAGCAATACGGCGTTCTGACAGAGAACCTATTTCGGCAATCGCCAGTGCGAGGTTATCTGCCGCCATGGCAACCGGTTCTGCGTGGAAGTTACCGCCTGAGAGAACTTCGTTCTCGGAGGCAAACACCAGCGGGTTGTCGGAGACCGCGTTGGATTCAGTCAGCAGGACTTCTGCGGCATAGCGCAGTTGGGTCAGACAGGCTCCCATCACCTGTGGCTGGCAGCGCAAAGAGTATGGGTCCTGCACTTTGCTACAGTTGTGGTGCGACTGCGAAACGGCGCTGTCATCGGTCAGTACGTGGCGATACAGTGCAGCGGCATCGATCTGTCCACGCTGGCCGCGCACTTCATGGATACGGGCGTCAAACGGACGACGTGAGCCCAGCGCCGCTTCAGTAGTCAAGGCCCCGCAAATCACCGCTGAGGCAAAGAGATCTTCCGCTTCAAACAGGCCTCGCAGCGCGAAGGCTGTGGAGGTTTGTGTGCCGTTAAGCAGCGCCAGGCCCTCTTTTGCCGCCAGTGTCAGTGGCTGCAGCCCGGCCTTTTTCAGTGCCTCGCGGGAAGGCAGCCACTCGCCCTGCCAGCGGGCCTCGCCTTCGCCCAGTAAGGTCAGCGACATATGCGCCAGCGGGGCCAGATCGCCGGAAGCACCAACGGAGCCCTTTGCCGGGATCCGCGGATAAATCCCGGCGTTAACCATGTCCACCAACATCTGAATAACCTGCAAACGAATGCCGGAAAAACCCCGTGCCAGGCTGTTGATTTTCAGCACCATAATAAGGCGTACCATCGCATCATCCAACGGCTCACCGACGCCCGCTGCATGAGACAGTACCAGCGAACGCTGCAAATTTTCTAAATCATCATTGTCGATACGGGCAGAGGCCAATAGACCAAACCCGGTGTTGATCCCGTAAGCGGTACGCTCTGAAGCAATAATGGCATTGACGCAGGCCACGCTTTCATTGATTGCAGCAAAGGCACTGTCGTCGAGCGCCAGGTGCAGTGGCTGATGGTATAGGTTATGCAGCTGTGCCAAAGTCAGTTTGCCAGGGATCAGTGTTAAGGTTTTCATGATGAATGATGTCCTTGTGTTGCGGCGACCATAGGAAGATTGAGCTCCTGCTCGGCAGCACAGTCGATTGCAATATCGTACCCAGCATCGGCGTGACGCATCACCCCAGTCGCCGGATCGTTGTGTAGCACGCGAGCGATACGCGCTGCCGCCTCGTCGGTACCGTCACAGACAATAACCATGCCAGAATGCTGGGAAAAACCCATTCCTACGCCACCACCGTGGTGCAGGGACACCCAAGTCGCACCGCTCGCGGTATTCAGCAGCGCATTCAGCAGCGGCCAATCAGAAACCGCGTCAGAACCATCGCGCATGGCTTCAGTTTCACGGTTGGGGCTGGCCACTGAACCAGAATCCAGGTGGTCGCGACCGATAACAATGGGTGCAGAAACTTCCCCCCTGCGTACCATTTCGTTAAACGCCAGGCCAAGCTTCTGACGCCACTCCAGGCCCACCCAGCAGATACGTGCCGGCAGTCCCTGGAAGCTAATGCGTTCGCGCGCCATATCCAGCCAGTGGTGCAGATGCTTATCGTCTTTGATAATTTCCTTCACTTTGGCATCCGTTTTATAGATATCCTGCGGGTCGCCTGACAATGCCACCCAGCGGAACGGCCCAATACCCCGGCAGAACAGGGGACGAATATAGGCCGGTACGAAACCCGGGAAATCAAACGCATTGCTGACGCCCATCTCTTTGGCCATCTGGCGAATATTGTTACCGTAGTCAAAAGTCGGGACACCCTGCTTGCTGAAGGCCAGCATCGCGCTGACGTGCTCTGCCATCGAACGTTTTGCCGCTTCAACCGTACCCTGCGGATCTGATTCCGCCTTGCGCTGATACTCTTCCCACGTCCAGCCTTGTGGCAGGTAGCCGTGCAGCGGATCATGCGCACTGGTCTGATCGGTAACCATATCCGGACGCACACCGCGTTTTACTAGCTCTGGCACAATATCCGCCGCGTTACCGCATAAGGCGATAGACACGGCTTTGCCTTCTGAGGTGTACTTTTTGATACGCGCCAACGCATCAATGAGCGAGGTCGCCTGCTCATCCACATAGCGGGTACGCAAACGGAAATCGATACGGCTTTGCTGGCATTCAATATTCAACGAGCAGGCACCGGCGAGAGTGGCCGCCAGAGGCTGCGCACCGCCCATACCACCCAGACCGGCAGTTAATACCCAGCGCCCCTGCAGGCTGCCGTTGTAGTGCTGACGACCGGCTTCAACAAAGGTTTCGTAAGTCCCCTGCACAATGCCTTGGCTACCGATATAGATCCAGCTGCCTGCGGTCATCTGGCCGTACATTGCCAGGCCTTTAGCATCAAGCTCGTTGAAATGCTCCCAAGTCGCCCAGTGTGGAACAAGGTTGGAGTTGGCAATCAGCACCCGCGGTGCGTTGCTGTGGGTTTTAAATACCCCCACCGGCTTACCGGACTGCACCAGCAGTGTTTCATCATCTTCAAGCTGAGTCAGCGCCTTGACGATAGCGTCATAGCATTCCCAGTTACGTGCCGCACGGCCGATACCACCGTAAACCACCAGCTCATGCGGGTTTTCCGCTACGTCTGGGTCCAGATTGTTCATCAGCATGCGCAATGGAGCTTCGGTCAGCCAGCTTTTGGCCGTGAGTTCAGTACCATGCGGGGCACGTATCTCCTGCTGGCGGAATTTGGTTATCGACATCGTTGTTTTCTCCGAAGGGAACCGGTTAATATATAAACATATATACTTGCCTATACAACCATGCTCAAGCGTATTTTTAACAAGTCGGATACATTTTTATTATATTGCGTCAGCAATCACGTTTTTGCTGACGCAGATATATCAGGAGCTAAAATGGCCCTGTAAACGGTAGCGGCTACCGGGGAAAAGCAGGTTGGCAAGGGAAACAATATGCGAGGTAGACCAGGTACGGCGGCGAATGAGCAGGCAGGGGGCATGCTCTTTAATATGCAATAAACAGCAATCGTCCAGTGTGGCGGCGACAGCCTCCACGATGTGCTCTCCTTCCGTCAGTGGCGCAATCAGCGACAGATAAGCGTGCGGCGTAGTAGTGGAGTAATCCTGTTGCAGATAATCAGGCACGATGGCGGCGTTGACAATACGATCCTCAATCTGCACTGGGGTGTCATTTTCGAAATGCACCATCCTTGAATGGAAAATACGCGTCCCCTCCATCACCTCCAGGGCCGCAGCCTGGATGAAGTCGGCACGAGTCTCTTCGAGCAGCAGCACTTCACAGCGGTGCTGATGGTTGCGGGCGGTAATCTCATCGGCAATGCTGCGGATTTCAAACAACGCCGATTTTCCCTTTACCTCAGCCACAAAAGTGCCAACACCCTGCAGCCGTACCAGTAAGCCTGCATCCGTCATTTCGCGCACCGCGCGGTTGACCGTCCCCCGACTGAAACCAAACTGCGCGACCAGTTCTGCTTCCGACGGTATGCGATCATGCGGTTGCCAAACTCCCGTGTAAATCTTCTCGCTGATAGCCTGCTTCACTTTCTCATAAAATGGCACCGGCGCGCTGGCAGGTGCGAGTCTGGGGGAATACATAGCGCTGGCGTTCCTTTTGTCTGACATCGTCGGCGAATTCAGCGGAGTATATCCTTATTTTTAAAGCAGGGTAATCTTACCACCAGTGTAAAATTTGCCATGCGAGACGCGCTGCGACTTTCGCTCCTTGCCCTTCACGGTCGAATGTGGGATTAAACTCTACCAGGTCGACTGCCTGCAGTTTACCGCTGTGACACAGCGGTTCTACTATCCGCAGTAGCAGCATCAGCGGGATCCCAAGCGACGCAGGTGCTGAGACTGCTGGCATTTCCCACGCAGGTAAGACATCAAGATCGATAGTCAGGTAGATACGATCGTAACTTTCGATCACCCGGTAAATCTCCGGCAGCGCACGCTCCTCTATGACGTTCAACACGTCAAGATCCTCAATCACCGTGACATGACGATGTGCCGCCTCTTCCCACAGTGCAGCGGTATTTGCCGCCAAGCTTGCGCCTATGCAGGTATAGTGGAAACCACGCTGCTGCGCCTCGCAGTGCAGTGCCAACTGACGGAAAGGTGTACCGGAGCTGGCATGCGGTGCATGGCGTAAATCCAGATGTGCATCGAGGTTAACAATGCCAATGCGCTCAAAGGGAAACGCATTCAGTACTGCGGAACCATGCCCAAATGCGGTTTCATGCCCCCCTCCAAAAACCAGAGTACGCATCCCGGCCTGCTGGCAAGCCAGCACAGCATCATGGAGAGCCTGTTGCGCGGCTTCCAGCTTTTCTGGCTCCGCGCGAATGTTCCCCATCTCCACAAGCCGCTCATGACCGCGATGGCTGGCCATGTTTGCCAGCGCTCTACGCAGAATATCCGGGCCTTGTGCCGCACCAGTCCGTCCCTGATTGCGTTTCACCCCTTCGTCACATTCAAACCCCAACAATGCGATTTTACCGCGATGGCTTTGCGGGGTAAAATCACCACCGTTGGCAATCGACTGAAACAGGCGCAGTGCGTTGGGAGCCTCGTGGCTGTCATCACGTCCCTGCCAGAGTGAAACGGCTACCGGGTGCCACAGATTCATGCTGTCACCTCACCACGAAAAATTCGTTGCCAGAGCGGATTACGCCCTGGTTCATAAACTATTTCGACCGGATGCTGCGCATCCCAGACGACAAAATCCGCCACAAACCCAGCGGCTAACTGACCATGGGAATCCTGACGACCCAGCGCCCTCGCGGCATGGCGGGTCACTCCGGCCCAAGCCTCCTCCGGCGTCAGGCCAAATTTCACGCAGGCCATGTTCATTGAGAGATGCAGACTGGCGAACGGGCTGGTACCCGGGTTGTAGTCGGTGGCTACCGCCATCGGCACCTGCAATTCGCGTAGCAACGCAATCGGTGGTTTATGGGTTTCATTGAGGAAATAGAACGCTCCCGGGAGCAGTACGGCCACAGTGCCGCCCTGCTTCATGGCGACCACGCCGTCGCGGTCAAGGTACTCAATATGATCGGCAGACAGCCCTTGGTAACGCCCGACCAATTGCGCGCCACCGAGGGATGAGAGCTGCTCTACGTGTCCCTTCACCGGGATACCAAAATCGCAGGCGGTACGGAATACTCGCTCCGTTTGCGCCGGGCTAAAGCCGACGTTCTCGCAAAAAACATCCACCGCTTCGAACAGATCTTTCTGCCACAGTGCCGGTAATATAGTGTCACAGACCAGGGAAATATATTCATCAGCGTGGTCTTTATATTCTGGGGGGGTGGCGTGGGCCGCAAGCAGCGTACGGCTAACCTCACAGGGATTCGCCTGTGCCAGCGCTCCAGCAACCTGCAACATTTTCTCTTCGTTTTCCAGATCCAATCCATACCCGGACTTTATCTCAATGGTGGTCACCCCTTCACGCATCAGTCGGTTCAGCCGTTCCTGAGCAAGCGACTGGAGCCGTTCTGCAGGGCTCTCCCGGGTCGCCCGCACCGTCGAGTTAATGCCACCGCCTGCTGTGCTGATTTGCTGGTATGACACGCCGTTTAGCCGTTGCTCCCACTCCTGTGCACGGCTGCCGCCAAAAATAAGGTGCGTATGACAGTCGATAAGGCCCGGCGTAATGAGCCTGCCACCAACGTCGATGACATGAGCTGCACTGGTGGGAATGTCTGCATCCGGAACGATGGCGTGAATATATCCTCCGCGCACGATAAGCGCATGATTGTCGAGCAGACCATAAGACTGCGGACGTAACGGGTCTAGCGTTGCCAGGCGAGCGTTGCGCCAGATGCGGTCTTTTGCGGTCAGTTCAGTCATAATGTTCACTTGTCATGGGTTGTATAGACATTTATTTTCATTAGACCGTATTTGTCAATAAAGGCTTATATAAATGTTGGTTTTTTGTGACTCTCAACCTCATTTCGTTCGTTCTTAGACTCACGAAGAAGAGCATGTCCACTTGAAGCCGCGGTTAGTCGACGCTTACTGCTCACGCCAGGAAAATAATTAATAACCGACAACGGGATAATAACGAGAGCCGTCCATATTCAGCACTGAAATTGCACTTTCCAGAACGGCATAAGCCCGCATGGAAGAATAACGCGCTTTGGTCGCCGTCTTATTTAGCTGGTCGTGTGGGCGGTGCGCCCATTGAGGTTTTAAAGCGGTATATTGAGCAGCAAAACCACCCGCTTGCAAGGGCTTTGCTCTGCCTGCCCTTCCTAAAAGTAAGGGGCCTTCCCGCAAAAGATAGGGGATTCTTTCAAATGGGTATTGTTACGGAGTGAGTTCTCTGAGCATGGCGGTCAGTGCGTGAATGACACTGACCTTCTGGCATAAAATCTGAGGAGGAAAACAGGTTTCCTCCTGTATTTAGCCCGTTATGCAATGCGTATACGCACTACAGCAAGAGGGATTAGCTTAAACGACCATGACACTGTTTGTATTTTTTACCCGAACCACATGGGCACGGATCGTTACGACCCACTTTACGGTCACCTTGTTCTGCTGCCAGTGACTGCGCAGCCATAGTGTCATCGTCAACATGACTGAGTTGCTGCATACGAGATAAACGCTCAGCTTCTTCACGACGTTGTTCTTCCATTGCCTCAATTTCTTCTGGCAGACGGACCTGAACTTTACTCAAGGTACTGATCACTTCGTACTTCAGCGATTCCAGCATAGAACTAAACATGGCGAACGACTCACGCTTATATTCCTGCTTAGGATCTTTCTGCGCATAACCACGCAAGTGGATACCCTGGCGCAGATAATCCATTGCCGCCAGGTGCTCTTTCCACAAGGAATCAAGAGTTTGCAGCATTACACCTTTTTCAAAGTGACGCATCGCTTCTGTGCCAACAATCTCTTCTTTACGCTGATAAAGTTCCAGCGCTTGCTGATGAATACGCTCACGCAGAGTCTCTTCATGCAATTCAGGTTCTTTATCCAGCCACTCTTTAATAGGCAGATCCAGATCGAAGTCATTTTTCAGACGCTCTTGCAGACCTTCGATATCCCACATTTCTTCCAGTGACTGCGGTGGAACATAGGTATCAATAGTCGCTTTAAAGACATCATCACGGATACTATTGATAGTTTCACTGACATCCGACACATCCAGCAGTTCGTTACGCTGGGTATAGATAGCACGACGCTGATCGCTGGCAACATCATCGTATTCCAGCAACTGCTTACGAATATCAAAGTTACGGCTTTCAACTTTACGCTGAGCGTTAGCAATCGCTTTAGTCACCCATGGGTGCTCAATAGCTTCACCCGGCTTCATCCCTAATTTACGCATCATATTTGATACGCGATCAGAGGCGAAGATACGCATCAGGGCATCTTCCATAGAAAGGTAGAAACGTGAAGAACCGGCATCACCCTGACGACCTGCACGACCACGTAACTGGTTATCAATACGACGCGATTCATGACGCTCGGTACCGATAATATGTAAACCACCAGAAGCCAGCACTGCATCGTGACGCACTTTCCAGTCAGCTTTGATCTGCTCAATTTGCTCCGGAGTCGGTGAGTCAAGCAGAGCAACTTCAGCCTGCCAGCTACCACCCAGCATGATGTCAGTACCACGACCCGCCATGTTAGTTGCAATGGTCACTGTACCAGGATAACCCGCCTGAGCGATAATTCCGGCTTCATTGGCGTGGAATTTTGCGTTCAGAACGTTATGTTTGATGCCTGCTTTGGTCAGTTCGTTAGAGACAACTTCTGATTTTTCAATCGAGATGGTACCTACCAGCGATGGCTGACCATTAGCGGTACGTTCTTTGATATCTTCTATAATCGCAGCGATTTTATCCAGTTCTGTCATATAGACCAAGTCTGGCATATCTTTACGAACCATCGGACGGTTAGTCGGTACGACGATAGTATCTAGCTTATAAATAGAGCTAAATTCAAATGCTTCGGTATCAGCAGTACCCGTCATACCTGCCAGTTTTTGGTACAAACGGAAGTAGTTCTGGAAGGTAATTGAAGCCAGCGTTTGGTTTTCATTCTGGATCTCAACGCCTTCTTTTGCTTCCACTGCCTGATGAAGACCATCAGACCAACGACGTCCGGACATAGTACGACCGGTGTGTTCATCAACAATAACGACTTCACCGTCTTTAACAATATAGTCAACATCGCGGGTAAACAGAACGTGTGCACGCAAGGCGGCAGTAACATGGTGCATCAGCATAATATTAGTTGGCGAGTAGAGTGACTCGCCCTCTTCCATAATGCTTTCTTGTACTAGCAACTCTTCAATAATTATCAGACCACGTTCAGTCAAATGCACCTGGCGTGACTTTTCGTCGACCGAGAAGTGACCTTCACCTTTAAAGGTATCGGAGTCCTCTTTTTCCTGACGAATAAGGCTTGGGATAATCTTATCCACTTTTTTGTAGAGTTCGGAGCTGTCTTCTGCCGGGCCAGAGATAATCAGTGGAGTACGCGCTTCATCAATCAGGATGGAGTCGACTTCATCCACCAGAGCATAGTTCAGCTTACGCTGCACACGATCTTCAGGGCTAAATGCCATGTTGTCACGCAGGTAGTCAAAACCATACTCGTTGTTGGTTCCGTAGGTAATATCTGCCGCATAGGCTGCGCGCTTCGCAGGGGAAGGCATATTAGGTAAGTTAATACCCACACTCAAACCTAAGAATTCAAATAACGGGCGGTTATTTTCGGCGTCACGCTGTGCAAGGTAGTCATTCACAGTAACGACGTGAACCCCTTTACCGCTCAGACCGTTCAGGTAAGCAGGCAGGGTTGCAGTCAGTGTTTTACCTTCACCAGTACGCATTTCAGCAATGCAGCGCTCGTTCAGTACCATACCGCCGAGTAACTGCACGTCAAAGTGACGCATACCAAATACACGCTTACTCGCTTCACGCACTACAGCAAAGGCTTCTGGTAACAGGTTTTCCAGAGTTTCGCCTTTCTCAAGACGTGCACGGAACTCATCAGTTTTCGCTTTTAGCTCATCGTCTGACAGCTTTTCCAGCGCCGGTTCCATACCATTGATAACGCCAACTAGCTTACGCATACGACGCAGGCTGCGATCGTTACGACTACCAAAAACTTTAGTTAATAATTTGGTTAACATAATAAATTCTCAAATACTTCCGTCTTTACGGGTAATAAATTAAAGTCATAATTAAAGGTGATAAATTAACCAAGACGGGAGGGGCCGGCACGAATACCTTGCAGCTGGCGGATCCAGATTACGGTATTAAAAATTTCCGCCTCTGGTGCTGCTTGCAGTGCCGTATGGCGCACAATCGCAGGAGGCTTACCTTCCTGGGTCAATAGTACGCTGAGAGAATTGAGTAGCGCTGAATGCTGGGCCTTAAGTGGCTCATGTTCATCTGAAATCGACAGTGCTTGTGGCACCATCGCAAAAGAGAGATGGCGAATAACGGTACGAATTGCGTGCTGGTGCCAGTAATCAACACTAAATGAGGTGCGTCTGGTATTCTCCTGCAACAGAATAAGGCTATCAAACTTGACCTGACGGGCAGTATTATGACCTGTCGTTGAGGTAGCTGCTGAAACACCCTGTTCGGTATTACCGCTGAGCGCAGGCAAGCCGAGTCCCGCCGCCACCATTCCTAACAGGAGGTGCGGCCAGAAATAGCGTCTACCAAATTGTCGCCAACGATTTAGAATAGTTATCACTTTTTCCGCCGGAGTTTAATACATGCGCGACAGTCGCCCGCAAGCCCTGGATAATCTGTTTGACGATAGCGGCAAGGAAGGCATGCTGCAAAATATCCAGCAACGTGCTATCGCCCTGCTACGTTTGAATCGTGCAGTGCAAGGTATCTTACCCGCACCAATGCATCCCTGGTGTCGGGTTGCCAACTTTCGTCAGGGTATTCTCGTCATCGAAACTGCAAATGCTAGTTGGTTGATGCGCCTACGCTACGAACAACCTGCCCTACTCAGTGCATTACGCGCACAAATACTACCATCATTGACATCAATCGACATCAGGATTAATCCATCACTAGCAGGAAAAAGGGTCGAAACAGTACAAGAAAACAACACTCAAACCAATAACGCGAAATATATCGTTAATCGTCAGTTAAGCGAACAGAGTGCTGATACTTTGCTTGAAGTGGCGAAGCGGAGTCCTGAGAAGCTTAAAAAAGCAATAGAACGACTGGCTTCCCTGGCCGGAGAGAGTGCCAGCAAAACCAGTCGTAATAGATAACTTAAATGTTACGCCAGCACTAAATTTGGTGCTTTAAATGCCAGTGGTAACTCAGCTTCATTTTCGAAGGTTGCCCATTCCCAGGCTTCCTGTTTAGCCAGTACCGCCTGAAGCAGCTTATTATTCAGCGCATGCCCTGATTTATAGGCATTAAACGCACCGATAATATTGTGGCCACACATAAACAGATCGCCAATAGCATCCAGCATTTTGTGACGCACAAATTCGTCTTCAAAACGCAGGCCATCTTCGTTTAATACGCGATAGTCATCAACCACGATTGCACAGTCAAAACTGCCACCCAGGCACAGGCCACGAGACTGCAGATACTCAATATCACGCATAAAACCAAAAGTACGGGCACGGCTTATCTGGCGCACAAACGCGTCAGCAGAGAAGTTCATGCTGTAGCGCTGAGTGCTGGCATCAATCGCCGGATGGTTAAAGTCGATGGTAAAGTCCAACGAGAAACCATTATACGGCAGCAATTCAGCCCATTTATCGCCATCTTCAACGCGTACGGCTTCTTTAAGACGTAAGAATTTCTTGGCAACATTCAGTTCGTCAATACCTGCATCAAGCAGCAGATAGACGAAAGGCGCAGCACTACCGTCCATAATCGGAATTTCAGGTGCATCGACTTCAATAATAATGTTGTCGATACCTAACCCTGCCAGCGCAGCATTCAAATGCTCTACCGTTGAAATCCGTACATCATGCTCATTTACCAGGCAAGTACAGAGCATGGTATCTCGCACGGATTTGGCATCGGCCGGGAAATCTACCGGTGGATTCAAGTCAGTGCGACGATAGATGACCCCGGTATTTGCCGACGCAGGGCGCAACGTTAGTGTGACCTTTTTGCCGGTATGTAAACCGACACCAGTCGCCTGAACGATACGTTTCAATGTCCTTTGTTTGATCATCGTATAATCTCGCCAAATTACTGTTCTAGCCGTAAGTGTACATCACAAACGGGTTACTACTTTAGCACAAAGAGCGAATTATCCCAAATTCCGGTTTATTCTTAGTCAGCTTGTTTGCGTAAAAAAGCTGGAATATCCAGATAATCAGGTTCTTTTGCCGTCTGAGGAGTGTTGTCATTGACGACTTTACTCACCGGTTTTTGCTCTTGTGTTAATGGCGCCATACCGTGCTGCTGATAGCGATCCATAATAGGTTGCTGAGTCTGCTTATTGGTCACCAAGGTAATTTCTGGACGCTTGTCCATACCAATACCGGTTGCCACCACAGTCACACGCAGTTCGTCGTTCATATCCGGGTCGAGTGAGGTACCGATAACCACAGTCGCATTATCAGAAGCGAAGGCACGGATAGTATTACCTACCGTTTCAAACTCATCCAGACGCAAATCGAAGCCAGCTGTAATGTTAACCAGTACGCCGCGTGCACCTGACAAGTCGATATCTTCCAATAATGGACTGGAGATAGCCATTTCAGCCGCTTCTTCTGCACGGTCTTCACCACGAGCGACGCCAGACCCCATCATGGCATAACCCATTTCGGACATCACAGTGCGCACGTCAGCAAAGTCAACGTTCATCAGACCCGGACGAGTAATCAGTTCAGCGATACCCTGTACAGCGCCTTTCAGCACGTCATTAGCTGCGCCAAAGGCATCCAGCAGGGAGATCCCACGACCCAATACTTTAAGCAATTTGTCATTCGGAATCGTAATCAGGGAGTCAACATGCTTAGATAACTCAGCAATACCCTGTTCTGCGAATAACATACGCTTCTTGCCTTCAAAATTAAAAGGCTTGGTCACGACAGCGACAGTCAAAATACCTAAATCTTTCGCCACTTCAGCAACAACAGGAGCTGCACCGGTTCCAGTACCACCACCCATACCTGCGGCGATAAAGACCATATCCGCACCATCAAGGGCTGCGCGCAATGCTTCACGGTCTTCGTCCGCAGCATTACGACCCACTTCAGGATTAGCTCCGGCACCCAGACCTTTGGTAATTCCATTACCTATTTGTATAGTCTGTCCTACTGCGGTTTTACGTAATGCCTGAGCATCCGTGTTTACCGCGAAGAATTCAACGCCTTCGATGCGCTCGCGCACCATGTGTTCAACGGCATTACCACCGCCGCCACCGACGCCGATGACTTTAATCACCGCATCGTTGGTCAGTTCCATAGGTTCAAACATAATTTCTCTCCGTTTACGCCTGTTGCCTGAGTCCGATAAAATTCATCGGCCTCTTACAAAAAATTAAAACTCTTTTCTCAACCAGCCATTAAGGCGTTTAAACCACGAGCCAACTGAGGTCCTTTTCTCTACTTCAGCCTCACCACTAAGATGCGATTCTTTGCCATAATGCAGCAACCCTACTGCCGTTGAGTAGTAGGACTCCTGGGCATAATCTGTAAGACCAGTAATATTTAATGGCTGCCCGATACGCACCTGTGTATGGAATACACGCTGGGCACAGGCCGCCAAACCTTCAATTTGTGCAGCGCCACCGGTAAGCACGATACCGGCTGCCAGGTGATGTTTCACACCTTGCTGACGAAGCTGTTCTTGTAACTGTAAAAGCTCTTCATTCACCAGATTAAGAAGCTCGGTATAACGTGGCTCAATAACCTCTGCTAATGTTTGTCGCTGTAAACTGCGGGGTGGACGTCCACCCACGCTCGGAACTTCAACATTTTCATCTTTGCCGACAATCGAGCCCAGCGCACAGCCATGACGAACTTTAATGGCTTCAGCATCGCTCGGTGGCGTACCGAAGGCATAAGCGATATCACTGGTTACCACATTACCTGCATAAGGGATAACTTTAGTATGGCGCAGTGCACCACCCGTATATACCGCCATATCCATGGTTCCGCCGCCAATATCAACGACACAAACACCCAGTTCACGCTCATCTTCGGTTAATACAGCATAGCTTGCTGCCAGGCCGGCGAAAATAAGTTGGTCAACTTTCAGACCACAACGTTCCACTGCTTTAACAATGTTTTTTGCCATATCATTATGGCAGGTAATCAGATGTACCTTGGCTTGCATACGCACACCAGACAAGCCCACTGGATTTTTAATGCCTTCTTGATAATCAATCGCGTATTCTTGTGGAATCACATGCAGAACACGATGTTCATCCCTGACACGTACTGACTTTGCAGTATGGACGACATTTTCAACATCTTCCTGAGTCACTTCTTCTTCTGAAATAGGCACCATACCTATCTCATTTTGACAACTAATATGCTTCCCGGATAGCGCCAAGTAAACCGAAGAAATCTGGCAATCAGCCATTAATTCAGCCTGATCAATAGCACGCTGCACGCATTTTACCACTGACTCAAGATCGTTTACGCCACCCTTATCCATACCGCGCGAAGGGCAACTACCTACACCGATAATATTCACTACACCGTCAGGCAGAACTTCCCCTACTAAAGCGGCAACTTTGGCTGTGCCAATCTCCAGTCCTACTACCAGTTTTCTGTCCGTCGCCTTGATCATTATTATTCTACCTGTGCCTGGTTCTGTTGCTTGTCCACATTAGGATCCGGGTCCGGGAGTGCCTCCCATCCAACCGCTGCACCTGAGTCATAGCGCAAATCAACGTAGGTTATCTTTTTGTTATCCGTTTGCGCCTGTTGCTCAAGCAGCGGGTAGAGTTCAACAAAACGCACTAAACGCTTCATCGTCTCTCCCCGACCGAGATTAAGTTGTATGCCATTATTTAACGTCAACTGCCAGGAACGACGTGCCGTCATGGCGACAGCCTTCAAGGTAAAGTTATCTTTTGCCAGGATACTGCCCATATCCCGATAACCTTCCAGCACTTCATTTTCACTACCTTCCGGACCTGATAACTTAGGTAAATCCTGCTGTCCGTGATTGCGTGCTGCCGGTACGCTAAAAGCATTACCTTGCATATCGACCATATGCTGATCATTCCAACGCGCAATCGGTACAAATTCAACCAGATGAATCTTTAATTTATCTGGCCATTGCTTTCTTACGCTGGTTTGTTTTATCCAGGGTAGACGTTCTATCTGCTGCTGAATGATATTGACATCCTGTGTCATAAAGGTACCTGGAGGCCCTAATGACAAAATAGACTGTCTGATATCATCATTACGCGTATAGTGCCGCTCCCCTGTAACGACGAGCTTTGAAAGTGGCAGACGCTGAGCATCTTCCATCCAGTTCACTACCATAAACGTTCCGACCAGTACCGTAAGTAACACAATACACAGAAAAATAATTCCCGCCAGACGCGAACCGTTACTGTGTCCTGAACCACTACTGTGCCCTGAACCGTTATCTTCCTCTTGTCGCTGACGCGAATTCAGTGCTGCCTGCGACATATCAGTCAGCCAGCGCCAGAATGCGAACCACCAACTCTGAGAATGTCATTCCTGCCTGCCGTGCTGCCATCGGTACCAGGCTATGGCTTGTCATTCCTGGAGAGGTATTGACTTCCAGCAGATAAAATTGACCGTCACTGTCCTGCATTACGTCTACGCGTCCCCAACCACTGCACTCTAAAATATTCCAGGCCTGTAAAACCAGTGCCTGTAGCTCTTGCTCTTTTTGTTCGCTCAAACCAGTAGGACATAAATATTTTGTCTGATCCGATAGATACTTAGCATTATAATCGTAGAAGATTCCTGGCGGCTGGATACAAATTGGTGGCAAAATATTATTGCCCAGTACCGCAACGGTATATTCAGGGCCACTTAACCACTTCTCAATCAGCACTTCAACGTCATGCTTAAAAGCTTCTGCCAATGCTTCTGGTAACGCATCAAGACTGTCTACCTTCGACATACCGACACTGGAACCTTCACGGTTTGGTTTCACAATAACGGGCAGACCCAAGGCTTCAATACGTGCCAGTTGGTCATCAATCAAGTCATCACGGCGCAATGCCAGCCCAGCAGCCACCGGAAGTCCGGCCCCCTGCCATAGCAGTTTGGTGCGCAGTTTATCCATCGTGATTGCAGAAGCCATAACACCACTCCCGGTGTAGGGAAGCTGCATCATCTCCAGTAATCCCTGGAGGGTGCCGTCTTCGCCGCCACGCCCGTGCAGAGCGATAAATACTTTATCAAACCCCAGTGCTTTTAATTCTGTTACCGAGCGCAGCTGTGGGTCAAAAGCAACGGCGTCAATACCCGCTTCTTTCAGCCCCGCCAGAACCGCTTGTCCGGATTGCAGAGAAACCTCACGCTCAGCAGAAGAACCGCCTAGCAGCACCGCTATTTTATCAGCCATAGTGGTCATCCTCCTTTTTTTGAGGCTGGAGTTTGATCTCTGCTAAATGTTTCGCAATCTTGCCGATGTTACCTGCGCCCTGAACGAGTATCAGGTCATTACCAGACAGCATCGGAGCCAGCATACCTGGTACATCACCGTGGGCGGGAACCAGAATAGGATCAACCTTACCGCGGCTACGAATGGTGCGACATAATGAGCGGCTGTCAGCTCCGGGTATTACTGCTTCACCTGCGGCATAGACATCTAACATCAGTAAGACATCGACCTGTGATAAGACGCTGGCAAAATCATCATATAAGTCACGGGTACGGGTATAACGATGAGGCTGAAAAATCATCACCAAATTTTTATCTGGCCAGCCTGCACGAGCAGCTTTAATCGTCACATCCACTTCCGTTGGATGGTGGCCATAGTCATCCACTAATACCGCTGTTCCGGACTTGCCATTGACAGCTTCGAGGTCAAACTCACCCAAAAAGTCAAAACGGCGTCCTGTCCCCTGGAAGCTTTCCAGTGCACCCAGGATTGCAGCATCTTCAATCCCTTCTTCGGTCGCCACCGCAATAGCGGCGGTCGCGTTTAAAGCATTGTGGCGTCCTGGTGCATTGAGTACTACCTGAAGAGCCGGCTTATCCTGGCGTACAACAGTGAAGTAGCCTTGGGCACCGGACTGATGATAATCTTCAATGCGCACATCCGCATCATCACTAAAACCGTAAGTTGTGGTCTGACGTCCTACTCGTGGCAACAGTTCACGAATAACCGGGTCATCCACACACATCACTGCACGACCATAGAAGGGTAAGTTGTGCAGAAAATTAATAAAGGTCTGCTTTAAGATCTCAAAGTCGCCCTGGTAGGTATCCATATGGTCGGCTTCGATATTCGTCACCACAGAGACCATCGGCTGCAAATGCAAGAATGACGCATCACTCTCATCCGCTTCCGCAATCAAGTAACGACTATGCCCTAAGCGAGCATGTGTTCCTGCCGCCTTGACTAAGCCACCGTTAACAAAGGTCGGATCAAGACCGGCTTCAGCATAAATGCTTGATACCATCGCCGTCGTCGTCGTCTTACCGTGTGTCCCAGCAATCGCTATGCCATGGCGAAAACGCATCAGTTCGGCCAGCATTTCTGCCCGACGGATCACTGGAATACGGGCTTCATGGGCTGCGACAATTTCAGGATTATCCACCGAAATGGCACTGGACATTACCACCACACTCGCATCGCGCACATTTTCAGGGCGATGATTGAAATAAATCGTCGCTCCCAGCGCCGACAACTGTTGCGTGACCGGGTTCGGAGCCAGATCAGAGCCGCTGATCTGGTAGCCTTCGTTAGCCAGTACTTCGGCAATACCACCCATACCGGCGCCGCCGATACCAACAAAGTGAATGTGCCGGACGCGACGCATCTCGGGCACTATTGAACGCAGTTTCGCCAGTTGTTGTGTATTCATTCTCTAAACCTGAAGACGGCATTCCGTCATTACATCAAAATCATAGGAGGCGACTGCCACCCACAAAGATTATTTTCCAGTCACGGCTGCAACTTCTTTCGCGACTCGCTCGGTGGCATCAGGAATCGATGCCGCGCGTGCTCGCTGTGCCATGACTAATAAAGTTTCACGATCCCAACCCGCAAGCGTTGCTGTTACGCTATCAACGGTAAACTGCGGCTGTTCAAGGATTGTGGCAGCCCCTGCTTTTTCCAGGGGTAATGCGTTCCAGTACTGCTGCCTGTCTTTATGCTGAAAAGGGACAAACAGTGCAGGTAAACCAGCTGCCGCAATTTCACTGACGGTAAGCGCTCCAGAGCGGCAAACAACGACATCCGCCCAGGCATAGGCTGCCGCCATATCATCAATGAACTCAGTAATTTTATGCTGTGAAGAAATATCATCATAGGCTTGCAGCACTGGGTTCAATCCCCCCTTGCCGGTTTGATGCCAGAGAGTGATATGTTCTGCCAGCTGCCCCGCGACCTGCGGCATAATCTGATTCAGTATCCGCGCCCCCTGTGAGCCACCGATTACCAGTACGCGTAACGGACCATCACGATCCGCAAAACGCTGTTCAGGAAGCGGTAAGGCCAGGACATCAGTTCGCACTGGATTACCCACAACATCAGCCTTAGGAAATGCTCCTGGGAACGCTTGCATCACTTTGGTGGCAATTTTTGCCAGCCATTTATTCGTCAACCCGGCGATGCCGTTCTGCTCATGCAGTACTACCGGAATACCGAGTGACCATGCTGCCAGACCACCTGGACCTGAGACATAACCGCCCATACCCAGCACTACATCGGGTTTCCAGGCTTTCATGATAGCTCGAGCCTGACGCCAGGCTTTAAAAATCTGTATCGGCGCCATTAACTGGGCCTTAATACCTTTCCCGCGCAATCCAGAAATACGGATAAAATCGATTTCAATGCCATTGCGAGGGACCAAGTCCGCTTCCATGCGATCGCTAGTACCTAACCAGCGCACCTGCCAGCCTTGAGCAATCAAATGATGTGCAACAGCCAGGCCCGGGAATACGTGTCCCCCTGTTCCTCCAGCCATTACCATTAACCGTTTTGATTTGCCTGTCATTTGGCACTCCGTGTAAACGCCTGCGCTTTCGCCAGACGGGTTTCATAATCGATTCGTAATAACAACATGATGGCGGTAGACATTATCAACAAACTGGAGCCACCATAACTTATCAGCGGCAGTGTCAGCCCTTTAGTCGGTAACATACCGGATGCGGCACCCACGTTAACCAGTGCCTGGAAGCTAAACCAAACACCGATAGAACAAGCCAGAAAACCAGCAAATCGCTGGTCAATTTCCAGAGCGCGCTTACCGATAGACATAGCGCGAAAAGCGACGCAGAATACCATTAAAAGCGCAATCACCACACCGATATATCCCATCTCCTCTGCCAGAATAGAGAAGATAAAGTCGGTATGTGCTTCGGGTAAATACTCCAGTTTTTGGACTGAGTTACCTAACCCTTGCCCCCACATTTCACCGCGACCAAAAGCCATCAGTGACTGGGTTAACTGGTAACCACTACCAAAAGGATCATCCCATGGATTCCAGAACGACGTCACACGACGAATACGATAAGGGGCAGCAAGGATAAGCATGACAACCGCGGCGACGCCGGTACAAATTATGGCAATAAATTGCCATAATTTAGCGCCTGCCAGAAACAACATGGCCAAGGTAGTAACAAATAACACTACCACTGTCCCGAGATCAGGCTGTGCCAGTAATAGCAGCGCCATGATAAGGATAACGCCCATCGGCTTGAGGAAGCCACGCAGGTTATTACGCACCTCATCGACTTTACGCACCAAGTAGTTAGACAGATAACAGAACAGTGCAAGCTTAGACAGCTCTGCTGGCTGGATACGTAATGGCCCTAATGAAATCCAGCGCGAAGCCCCATTGACTGAGCTACCGACCACTAAAACCACTACCAGCATACCGATTGATGCTAGTAGCATTGCGGTACTGTGTCGCTGCCAGAATTCCATTGGTAGACGTAGCGTTATCATGGATAGCGCAAAAGCCAGAGTAATATAGAGCCCGTCACGCTTGGCAAACAAAAACGGATCGTTTGCCAGTCGTTGTCCCACCGGCATCGATGCCGAGGTGACCATCACAAAACCTATTGCAGTCAGACCGAAGGTTAACCACAGTAATGTACGATCGTACAATAGCCTGCTGTTAGCATCAGCCTCACGGGTTCCCATGACCCACCCTTTCAATGCCGACGCAACCCAAGCCAGGAAACCAAATCCTGGTAGTCGAGGCAACCGCAAGCGAGGGAGAGACAATCGCATTAGCCAAACTCCTTCGCAAGACGGGTAAAGACTTCACCGCGCTGTTCAAAGCTCTTAAACTGATCAAGGCTTGCACAGGCAGGCGACAGCAACACCATATCACCCGCTTTAAGCTGACCCGCTAACAGCCGGATAGATTGTTCCATAGTTTCTGTTTGATGCGCTATTTCCGGTCGCAAGGCCACCAAGTCCGCGGCGTCACGACCAAAGCAATAAAGCTGAATATTATCGGCCTGGAAATACTGTGACAGGGGTGCAAAGTCAGCTGACTTTCCATCCCCTCCCAGTAACAGATAGAGGGTTCCATCGACCTGCAGACCGTTCAGAGCGGCTTCAGTGCTGCCCACGTTGGTCGCTTTAGAATCATTAATCCAGCGCACACCCTTGCTTTCCAGCACCAGCTGAAAACGGTGTGCCAGACCACCAAACTGAGTCAGAGCACTGAGGCTGCTGGAGAGCGGTAGTCCCACTGCATCAGCCAGTGCCAAAGCAGCAAGCGCATTGGTGTAGTTATGCTGCCCGACTAACTTCATCTCCTTGCTATTAAGGACTTTTTCACCTTTCGCCCGTAGCCAGGTTTCGCCTTGCTGCTGGGTAAGATGGTAGTCACCAAGATCAATGCCAAAACTCACACAGCGCGCATCGGCTCCGCCCGGGGGTAAGGTCAACGCATCATCCGCATTGACCACGCAAACTTTAGCCTGATCGTAGATACGCAATTTTGCCGAACGGTACTGACCCAGACCTGAAGGGTATCGGTCCATATGATCTTCACTGACATTCAGGATAGTTGCCGCTGCCATTTTCAGACTATAGGTCGTTTCCAGCTGAAAACTCGACAGTTCAAGTACATATAGATCACAGGCGTTTTCCAGCAGCTTCAGTGCAGGCTGGCCGATATTACCGCCGACACCGACTTTAATTCCCGCGGCTTTGGCCATTTCGCCAACCAGAGTAGTAACCGTACTTTTACCATTTGAACCCGTCACGGCCACAATAGGAGCCTGTACTTCACGACAAAACAGTTCGATATCACCGACAATTTCAACGCCAGCATCGGCCGCAGCCACCAGCGCTGGATGGGCTAATGCCATGCCTGGGCTGGCAACAATCAAATCAGCTTTCAGCAACCATTCTTGCTGTAATGAACCGGTATGGCACTCAACCTGCTCGGGTAAAGAATCCAGGCCTGGCGGTGCGACACGGGTATCCATCACGCGCGGAAAGACGCCGCGTGAGACGAAGAAATCAATACAGGACAGGCCAGTCAGACCCAATCCGATAATAACGACGTTTTTACCCTGATAGTCAGCCATGATTAGCGTACCTTCAACGTTGCCAGGCCAATCAGCACCAGCATCAGCGAAATAATCCAGAAGCGCACAATAACCCGCGGTTCTGGCCAGCCTTTCAGTTCATAGTGATGATGAATAGGCGCCATACGGAAAATACGCTGCCCACGTAGTTTGAAGGAACCGACCTGCAAGATAACCGACAGCGTTTCAACGACAAACACGCCGCCCATAATCACCAGTAAAAATTCCTGACGCAGCAGAACCGCAATAGTACCCAATGCTCCACCGAGTGCGAGGGAGCCGACATCACCCATAAATACTTGCGCCGGGTAGGTATTGAACCAAAGAAACCCTAAGCCCGCGCCGACGATAGCAGTACAGACAATTACCAGCTCACCCGCATGACGCAGATACGGAATATGCAGATAACTGGCAAAGTTCATGTTCCCAGTCGCCCACGCCACTAAAGCAAAGCCCGCAGCAACCAGAACAGTTGGCATAATCGCCAAGCCATCCAGGCCATCGGTCAGGTTAACCGCGTTGCCAGTACCCACAATCACAAAATAGGCCAGTAAGACATAAAACAGCCCTAACTGCGGCATAACGTCTTTAAAGAATGGCACTACCAGCTCGGTGGCTGCAGTGTCTTTTCCAGCAATGTACATGGTAAACGCGACCGCCAGAGCAATCACCGACATCCAAAAATACTTCCATCTGGCGATGAGTCCTTTGGTATCTTTACGAACTACTTTGCGGTAATCATCAACAAAACCAACAATACCGTAGCCCACCAGAACAAACAGGACGCACCAGACATAGGGGTTAGAAGGATAGGCCCACATCAGTACAGAAATGACAATCGAGGCGAGGATCATTAACCCGCCCATAGTCGGGGTACCGCGCTTACTAAAATGAGACTCAGGGCCGTCATGACGGACCACTTGCCCAAAAGAAAGCTTCTGCAAATGGGCGATAAAACGCGGCCCCATCCACAAAGAGATAAATAAAGCAGTTAACAAACTGACAATGGCGCGAAACGTCAAATAAGAAAAGACGTGAAAACCGGAATAGTATTTGACCAGATATTCGGCCAGCCAGACTAACATGCTTGTTTCTCCTGCAAGGCGCGGACTACGTCATCCATAGCCGCACTACGTGAACCTTTCACCAAAATGGTTAATTCAGGGTGAGTTGTGATTAATGCTTTCAAACGTGTAACCAGTGCGGCCTTATCGATAAAATGTTCACCCACACCAGAGGCATGACTCAACGCTTCACTTAAGGCCCCGACACTCAAGACACTGTCGATTGCTGCGAATTTAGCCGCCTCACCAACCTGGCGATGGCAGTCTTCTGCTTCAACACCCAATTCAGCCATATCACCCACTACCAACACTCGGTAGCCCGGCATTTCTGCCAGTACCTGTACCGCGGCGGTCATCGAGCCGACATTGGCGTTATAAGTGTCATCCAGCAGTTGCTGAGAGTCATTCAGACGTACAGGAAACAAGCGACCAGGTACTGGCTGTAGGCCACCTAAGCCCGCTTTTATCGCTTCCAGTGGTGCGCCCACCGCTGTTGCTAGTGCCGCTGCGGCCAGAGCATTGGCAATATTATGGCGACCTGGTAATGGCAGTGAAACAGCAATAGAACCCTCGGGGGTCTGTAAGATAAATTCGCAGCCCTGCGCAGTAATGTGAACATCATGCGCGCTAAAGTCACTGTCTGCAGTATCTGGTGAAAAACGCCATACCGTCTGCTCTGTTAGCTGTGAATGCCATTCAGGCCAGTCATTGCTGTCGGCATTAATAATCGCAATACCTTCAGGAGGTAGCCCCTGGAAGATTTCGCCTTTCGCTTTTGCCACACCAGCCAGAGAACCAAAACCCTCCAGATGCGCAGCAGCCAGATTATTCACTAACGCTGCTTCTGGGCGTGTTAAAGAAACGGTCCAGGCAATTTCACCCTGGTGATTTGCCCCAAGCTCGATGACAGCAAAGTCATATTCCGGAGTCAGGCGCAGTAGTGTCAGAGGGACACCGATATCATTATTCAGATTACCTGCGGTATAGAGCGTATTACCGCACTGACGCAATATGGCAGCGGTCATTTCTTTAACTGACGTTTTACCTGATGAACCCGTAAGCGCGACAACACGAGCAGGAACTTGCTGACGTACCCATGCGCCTAACTCACCCAGAGCCTGACGGGTATCCGTCACCACTAATTGCGGAACCGCAATATCAAGCTGACGAGAAACCAGTAATACACCTGCTCCGGCTTTTACCGCATCCGCAGCAAAATCATGAGCATCAAAACGCTCACCTTTCAGCGCCACAAATAAGCAGCCTGGAGTCAGCTTACGGGTATCGGTCGTGACGTCAGTTATCTCAACATCCGCACCATACGCCTGTCCTTGCAGGATAGTTGCCAGCTGTTTCAAGGAAACCGGGATCATACAGATCCCCCTAACAATGCCATGCTGGTGGTACGATCAGAGTAGTCAAGGCGACGATGCCCGACAATCTGGTAATCTTCATGGCCTTTACCTGCCACCAGAACCAGATCATTCTCTTGTGCCTGCATAATAGCACTGGTAACGGCTTCAGCCCGCCCCTGAATAACACGGGCCTGCCCTGCATTCACCATACCTGCCAGAATATCTTCGACGATAACAGCAGGATCTTCGGTGCGCGGATTATCATCGGTCACTATTGCAATATCAGCATATTGTTCAGCAATCGCACCCATTAATGGGCGTTTACCGGTATCTCTGTCGCCACCACAACCAAATACACACCACAGTTTTCCCTGACAGTGCAAACGCGCGGCGGTAAGTGCTTTTTCCAACGCATCAGGTGTATGAGCATAATCCACTACCACCGTCGGTTTCCCAGCGGCACGGAACACTTCCATACGACCACAGACTGGCTGTAACTGAGCGGCAGTATTCTGTAATCCTTCCAGTGGGTAGCCGAGTGCCAGCAAGGTTGCCAACGCCAGTAACAGATTACTGACGTTAAAAGCGCCCATCAGCCGACTGTCAATTTTACCGTCACCCCAGGATGAAGAGAAATGAATCAATGCTCCGCTATTGTGATACTCAACCTTCGTGGCTAAGACCCAGCGCCCGGAATAATCCGGCTGAATATTATTTTCCATACTGACTGCGACAGCATCAGGCAAGCGACAGAGCCACTCGCGTCCGACTTCATCGTCGATATTAATAATCGCCTGTCCGTATTCATGGCTGGAAAATAGCAGCCATTTCGCGGCGCCGTAATTTTCCATGGTGCCATGATAGTCAAGGTGGTCACGGCTAAGATTCGTAAATACTGAGGCAGCAAAATGTAGAGCTGCAACGCGGTGCTGTACCAGGCCGTGGGAAGAGACCTCCATTGCGCCAAAGGTCGCACCTTGAGCCAGTAAATGGTCAAGTTCATGCTGAATATCTACTGCTGAGCCAGTGGTATTTTCAGCCGCAACAACCTGCCCCAGCAAACCATTACCGACGGTACCCATCACGGCACTTTTTTCACCCAGCAACTGAGCCCACTGTGCCAGCAACTGAGTCGTAGTCGTTTTCCCGTTAGTCCCGGTGACACTGACCAAACGCATAGCTTGCGAAGGTTCGTTATAAAAGCGTCCCGCCAGAGCAGACAGGCGCTGTGAAAGCTGGCTGAGATAGATAACGGGCACACCGTGCATATCACGCACTTCACCGTCTTGCGCTTCACCTTCAGCTTCAGCAATAACGGCAGCCACACCTTGTGCGATAGCTTGCGGGATATAGCGACGTCCATCCACCTTATGCCCGACGATTGCCACAAACAGATCGCCCGCAGCCGCTGTACGACTGTCGAGTGTCATCTCTCGTAATGCTCGCGCGGGCAGCTCCGCTACCCAAGGCGCAAGAAGGTCATGCAAATTACGATCTGCCACCTGATGCCTCTTTCTGATTAATTACAAACTCGTTATTTTTCTCTCCGGCTGCTAACGCATCCGGTTCAATATTCATGGTGCGCAGCACACCGCCCATAATGGCGCCAAATACGGGTGCCGATACTGCACCGCCGTAGTACTTACCGGCTTGTGGATCATTGATAATCACCACCAAGGCAAAACGCGGATGGCTGGCTGGAGCCAAGCCAGCGGTATAGGCAATATATTTATTAATGTACTTTCCGTCCGGCCCGACTTTTTTGGCAGTACCGGTTTTAATGGCAATACGGTAGCCTTTAATTGCTGCTTTTACGCCACCGCCACCCGGCAAGGCAACGCTTTCCATCATATGCAATACTTTACGCACCGTGGCATCAGGGAAAATACGCTCACCTGGCACTGGAGGATCGACTTTAGTGATGGATAGTGGCCGATAAATGCCATAGCTACCGATTGTTGCGTAGGCTCGCGCTAATTGTAACGGAGTGACCATTAGCCCGTAGCCGAAAGAGAAGGTGGCCCTCTCTATGTCAGACCACCGTTTTTGTGTTTGAGGATATAAGCCACTGCGTTCTCCGACCAACCCCAAATTGGTCGATTTTCCTAATCCAAAACGTGAGTAAGTATCTACTAACGCTGAGGAAGGCATCGCTAACGCCAGCTTTGAAACGCCAACGTTACTCGACTTCTGCAAAACCCCGGTCAATGTCAGTTCACTGTAACGGGCAACATCTTTTATCTCATGGCCATTCACACGGTAAGGGACGGTATTCAGCACCGCATTTTCATTCACTACACCACGCTGAAGTGCTGTCATCACCACCATCGGCTTCACCGTTGAACCCGGTTCAAACACATCGGTGATAGTACGGTTACGCATGACATCTTTTTCGGTATCGGCCAGATTATTGGGGTTATAAGAAGGACTGTTGGCCATTGCCAGTATTTCACCGGTATTCACATCAACGAGGACTGCACTACCTGACTCAGCCTTGTTGAACGCGACCGCATTACTCAATTCACGGTATACCAGCGCCTGCAAACGTTCGTCGATGCTTAAGGCCAGATTATGTGCAGCCTGACTGTCAGTTGAAGAGATATCTTCAATCACCCGTCCAAAGCGATCTTTACGCACCACACGTTCACCAGGCTGCCCGGTCAGCCATTTATCGAAGCTTTTCTCGACCCCTTCAATGCCTTGGCTGTCGACGTTAGTGAACCCAATTAAGTGAGCAGTCACTTCACCTGAAGGATAATAACGACGAGATTCCTGGCGTAAATGGATACCAGGAAGTTTAAGTTGTTTGATGTAATTACTGATGTCAGGATTCACCTGACGAGCCAGATAAATAAAGCGACTTTTCGGATTACTGTTAACACGCGTGGCAAGCTGATCAAGCGGAGTATTCAAAGCATCGGCCAGTGCTTTCCAGCGGTTATCCAGTGTTACGCCACCAGCATCATGCAGCTCTTTCGGATCAGCCCAAATCGCATTAACCGGCACGCTAACTGCAAGTGGACGACCCGCACGGTCACTTATCATGCCACGGGCGCTGGAGACTTCCTGTACCCGCAGCGAACGCATATCCCCCTGACGTACTAACATATCCGGGTTAATAACTTGTAGCCAGGCCACCCTGCCCATCAGCAATATCATAGCCAGCAGAATACAACCGCAAAGCAACGCAAAACGCCAACTGATAAAGTTGGCCTGAATTTCCGTACGCTTTGACTTAGGTGCTTTTACTGCTTTCATCTGCTACTTATTTCCTCATTGCTGAACAACGATATTTTCCTGTGAAGGGTCAACATGCTGTAATTGCAATTTGTCCTTTGCTATACGCTCGACACGGCTATGATCGCCAAGCGCATTTTCTTCCAGAATCAGGTTGCGCCACTCAATATCCAGCGCATCACGTTCTACCACCATTTGCTCACGCTGCGCTGTCAGCAACCGCGTTTTATGGGCGGTTGTCACGACGATAACAGCCGTAATAACAATGGCGACAAACAGACAGACCGGTAATTTACCGTTACGCAGTAAATCGCCGCCAATAACCCCCGGCAGTGAATGACGTTCAGCGTTGCCGACCTGAGCGAGCTGAGCAACCTTACTCAGTGACTCAGTTACGCGGTTAATCATTCACCGGTCCTTTCAGCAATACGCAATACTGAACTACGTGCTCGCGTATTTTCCGCCACTTCCGCCTCACCAGGCATGAGCTTACCCAGGGCTTTTAATTGACGACCACCCAGCTTGCTCAGCTGCGCCTCAGTCAGTGGCAGTCCCGCAGGAACCTGAGGTCCACGGCTGTTTCCACGCATAAAGCGCTTCACAATACGGTCTTCCAGTGAATGGAAGCTGATAATCGATAAACGACCACCCGTGGCTAATACTTCAAGCGAGCCTTTCAGAGCCTGCTCAATTTCGTCCAGCTCACTGTTCACCCAAATGCGTACCGCCTGGAAGGTGCGGGTTGCTGGATGTTTAAACTTATCTTTAACCGGCATGGCTTCAGACACGATTTGCGCTAATTCTTTAGTACGAGTTATCGGCGGCAGTTCACGGTTTCGCTCGACTATAGCTCGCGCAATACGTTTACCAAAACGTTCCTCACCATAGGTTTTTATCACCCAGGCAATATCCGCTTCGTCTGCTGTTTGTAGCCATTGAGCTGCCGACTGACCACGTGTTGGGTCCATACGCATATCCAGTGGACCATCACGCATAAAGGAGAACCCGCGCTCTGCATCATCGAGTTGCGGAGAAGAAACCCCCAAATCCAGCAGAATGCCATCAATTTTGCCACTCAACCCGCGTTCTTCAACATAAGTTGCCAGCGATGAGAAAGGGCCATGGATAATAGAAAAACGAGGATCATCAATAGACTCGGCCGCAGCAATTGCCTGGGGATCACGGTCGATTGCCAGTAATTGTCCCTCTGCCCCTAATTGGGACAAAATTAGACGTGAATGTCCGCCGCGCCCGAAAGTACCATCAATATAGATACCATCAGGACGAATATTCAGACCATTTACTGCTTCATCAAGCAGCACAGAAGTATGTTTAAAAGTTTGCATATTATTTAAAATGACAAATCCTGTAGACTCGCCGACAGAGCATTCGTCGACATCTGTTCAGCGTCAATGTCTTCCTTGACCTGTTGATGCCAGGTCGCTTCATCCCAAAGTTCAAATTTATTGAACTGCCCGACAAGCATTATTTCTTTGGTCAGTCCGGCATACTGGCGCAATACAGGCGCAAGTAATAACCGTCCGGCGCTATCCATCTGGCATTCGCTGGCATGACCCAGCAATAACCGTTGTACGCGGCGCTCTGCGGGATTCATGCTAGATAAACGAGAAAGCTTCTGTTCGATAACTTCCCATTCAGAAAGAGGATAGAGCAGCAGGCTCGGGTGGTGGATGTCGATGGTGCATACCATCTGGCCCTCAGAGATATTCACCAGTTGTTCCCGGTAACGGGTCGGCACAGCAAGCCGCCCTTTACTGTCAAGATTGACAAGCGTGGCACCACGGAACATACCCGTTACCCCCTCTGGTGGCAAATTCCACCACTTTACCCCACAAATTCCCACATATAAGGAGTTTACGGAGCATAGGAAAACCTTGTCAAGCAAGGCCGGGGCTGTTACGAGAATAAATTCTACTTTTCGGATAGGATAGTTCTGTTCGAATAAGGAAATTAACGTTATGAATATTTGAAAGAAAAAGGTAAATAAGCGCAAATATTGCTAAAAGCCCAAATATTAAGAACAAAGAAAATATTAGCTTCGCCGTATAAAATACCTGTTGCATTTTAAAGGTTATGTAGCGGTAAGAACAGCGAAGAATCCAGTACTGGCGTGGCCTGAGCGGAAATGACAGGTGGGCATTTATTCATCAACCTTAAATAATTATACATCTACCCAAAGTTGTGTGTAACAAAATAATACAATGTAACTTTTCATTTACGTTAAATGATGATTTTACTGCCGATAAATAATGGATAGTAAAATTAAGAAACAATAAATAGTCGCACTCCTAAATATATCTGGAAATAATTTAAATTATTTAAATTATTTCCAGATATGACACTCTGATAACTGATGGGTGGAGATACATTTCGGCAACTTCAAATATACCAATCATACTTCAAGCTGCCGAAAATATCAGCTCCTTTAGCTACGACTTAAACTCCCACGCCGATAAAGTGTGCGTCGAATACGTGTCAGTCCAGGTTTAGGTTTACGAGGCTCATCAAGACTCGCCAGTACCAGTTCAAGCACGCGCTCTGCAACATCACGATGGCGCTGAGCCACGGCCAGCACCGGACATTGCAGGAAGTCGAGTAGCTCATTGTCACCAAAGGTAGCAATAGACAAGTCAGAAGGCAGGTGCCCATGGCGACGCAAGGTGACATCCATCACGCCCTGCAACAGAGGAAATGACGTGGTATATAATGCCTGTGGCATGTCGTGCGTTTCCAGCCACTTATCAAATAGCAGAGCGGCTGCTTCGCGTTCATAGCTATTGGTATACAAATAGTCGACTTTACGTGTGTCTCCCTGCCAGGCAGAGCGGAAACCTTGCTCACGCAAGTAGCTGACTGACAGTTCCGGTAAAGCACCCAAATAGAGCACATTCTCTACTGGAAAAGTACGTAATTCCGCCGCCAGCATCTCAGCATCACTCTGATCTGACCCGACAACACTGATAAAGTGTTCAGGATCTAATGCACGATCTAAGGCTATGATAGGAAAAGAGTCTTTTGCCCAGCGTTGATAAAAAGGATGCTCAGGCGGGAGTGAAGTAGAGACAATAATCGCATCAACTTGCCGTTGCAGGAGATGCTCAATGCAACGCATCTCATTATCTGGTTGATCCTCAGAGCAAGCGATAAGCAACTGGTAGCCACGTTGACGTGCCTGTCTTTCCAGATAGTTAGCAATTCGGGTATAGCTGGTATTCTCAAGATCAGGAATCACCAGACCAATAGAACGCGTGCGGCCAGCACGTAAGCCCGCAGCCACCGCATTGGGGTGATAGTTATGCTCGCGAACCACCGCCATGACTTTTTCAACGGTTTTATCACTTACGCGGTATTGTTTTGCCTTACCATTGATAACATAACTCGCCGTCGTACGTGACACACCCGCCAGACGTGCGATTTCATCCAATTTCACTGTAGCCCCTTACTCACCAGATTAGTGGTATCCATATTACCCTCATGGTTACATTACTACCCTGAATAATTCAAGCATATTGGCTAGCGTCGCGGCAGAGAAATTATCTGACCATCGAATGGCACTACCTTTTCTATACCCTAAATAATTCAAGTTGCTTGTAGGCGCAAAGAGAAGACAGGCGATGAGCATAGACAAACTATGTGATTCGGCTGTCTGAATGCCAGCAACACCCAGGCAACTTGAAGTATGACGGGTATACCCTAAATAATTCGAGTTACCTGTAGACGCTGAATTTCTTCAGGCGATGAGCATAGGCAAACTATGTGATTCGGCTGTCTGAATGCCAGCAACACCCAGGTAACTTGAAGTATGACGGGTATACCCTAAATAATTCGAGTTACCTGTAGGCGCTGAATTTCTTCAGGCGATGAGCATAGACAAACTATGTGATTCGGCTGAAGAAATGAAAGCAACACCCAGGTAACTTGAAGTATGACGGGTATAATAGTGATGCCATGTTAATAACACGGCATCACCTCTGGTGACTTAACTCAGATCACCGCCATTGGTGGCTATCACTTTCTGATACCAGTAGAACGATTTTTTTCGTGTTCTGGCAAGCGTACCCTGCCCGTGATTATCTCTGTCGACATAAATAAAACCATAGCGCTTACTCATTTCTCCCGTTGAGGCAGAAACTAAGTCAATGCAGCCCCAAGTGGTATAGCCGATTATCGGCACACCGTCCTTGATAGCCTCGCCCATTTCATGAATATGACTACGTAAATAAGCAATGCGATAATCATCTTCAACACGCCCCTCACTGGTCAGCTCATCTTTCGCACCCAGACCATTCTCTACCAAGAATAACGGCTTCTGATAGCGGTCAAAGATGGTATTCATGGTAATCCGAAGTCCTTTAGGGTCAATGCCCCACCCCCATTCACTGGTTTTAATATGTGGGTTAGGTACGGTATTGATAAGGTTCGCCACCGAGACGTTTTCATCATCCATTTTTGCTTTTGCACACCGCGAGGCGTAGTAGCTAAATGAAACAAAATCGACTGTATTTTTGAGGATCTCTGCATCCTCTGGTTCCTGATGGATCTGAATATTGTTTTCACTGAAAAAACGGGCGGCATAGGATGGGTAATAACCACGCGCCTGTACATCAATAAACAATAAGTTTTCGCGGTTTTTCTCAACCGCAGCCCAGACATCTTCCGGGTCACAGGAGTAAGGATAAAAATCACCGCCAGCCAGCATGCACCCCACCTGATTATTCGGGTTAATTTGGTGTGCTTTTTTGGTCGCTAACGCGCTGGCAATCAACTGGTGATGGCCTGCCTGATATTTTACTTGTTCCTTATTTTCTCCGTCCTGGAAAATTAAACCCGCGCCAGTAAACGGAATATGCAGCAGGATGTTTATTTCATTAAAGGTCAGCCAGTATTTCACCAGACCATTAAATTCAGTAAAGCAGGTTGTAGCGTAGTTCATAAAAAAGTCGACGACTTTTCGATTTCGCCATGAACCATATTTTTCTACTAAATTCATTGGGATATCAAAATGGCATAACGTAACTAATGGCTCAATATTATGTTTACGGCACTCATTGAACAGATCTTTATAGAACTGAATCCCTTCCTGATTAGGCTCAGCCTCATCACCGAGTGGAAAGATACGACTCCAGGCGATAGAGGTTCGGAATACTTTAAAACCCATTTCCGCCAGTAGAGCAATATCCTCTTTATAGCGATGATAAAAATCTATCGCTTCATGGCTTGGGTAGAAAGCATCGGCATCAATTGTGGGGTGTTGCTGATGGCCTAATTTAACCTCAAGCCTGTCTTTTCCATAAGGAATAACATCGACCGTAGCAATGCCTTTGCCCTTTTCACGGTATGCGCCTTCGGCCTGGTTGGCGGCGATAGCACCGCCCCATAAGAAATCACTTGGAAACGTTGATGATGGCATGTTGCTCCCCATTATTTTTTACCTGTAGCGGGTGAAGAGGATGTGGTTTCAGGAATATCTTCAAAACCGATTAACAATGTGACAAAAAATGAGATAACAATGGACAGCAGCATCACTGCACAGACCCAAAGTATGCTGGTCGGATTATTAACATCGACAAACTGAATACCGGTGATAAGACTGGATGAAGCCATAGAATAAGAAGCCACGTTTCCTATCCCGGCGATGCCGCCACAGATAAAGCCGGTGATAACCGCAGCAATAAGTGGGCGTTTGAGTCTCAACGCCACGCCGTAAAGGGCAGGTTCAGTGATACCTGCCACGATAGCCGAAGCCGCTGCAGCTAAAGCCGTCTGGCGCAGAGCGCGATTTTTTGTTTTCCATGCCACAGCAAGAGAGATCCCCCCTAACGAAAGATTAGCGCCAAGCTCAGCAGGTTTAACCATATTCTCCTGGCCTGTTTGAGCGATATTCTGTACCACCGTTGGCGTAAAGACATGGTGCATTCCACCCATCACTAACAAAGGCCACATCGCTCCCATCAAGGCAACAGAGAGCCAGCCTAAATGGTCATGTATGCCATAAACAATCTGCGATATACCATCACCAATCCAGATCCCAAGTGGACCAATCAACAGAATTGCCAGCGGCGCGGTTATCAACAAGATCAGCATCGGCTTGAGGAAGTTTTTCGTTACCGACGGCACGATTTTATCTACCCAGCGTTCGACAAATGACATAATCCACGTCATAAACAGTGCCGGAATCACGCTGTAGGGATAGAAAACAGACGTTAAACCAATACTCATAAAGGTGATCGGCTGTCCTTCACCTGCCTGCTTCATCATGTCCAGGAAAGCAGGATGTACAAAGACCCCCGCGACAGCTATCGCCAGAGAAACGTTAGTTTTAAATTTTGTGGCTGCAGAAACCGCCACCATAATCGGCAGAAAGAAAAAGGCGCTATCACCGAGCACGTTTAAGATAGCGAATGTCGATGATGTTTTATCAATAGCACCCGACATTTCAAGAAACATCGCCAGCAATTTGACCATAGAAGCGCCAATGATTGCCGGAATAATCGGCGTCATGGTACCGATAAGCGCATCCAGAATACTCATCGCCACCGTTTTCGGGGTTATTTTCTTTTTCTCCCGGACGATGTCAGGAATGTCTTCAGTGCTGTCGTTGTCTTTGCCAAGCAATAGATTGATCTCCGCAAAAACATTTGCCACATCATTTCCGACAATAACTTGAAATTGCTGATCATTATCGACAACACCCATGACACCCGGAACCGCTTTAAGGCGCTCTTTATCGATATTCTCTTTGGTTTTTAGGGTGAATCGTAACCTGGTCATACAGTGGATCAGTGAAGTGACATTGTCTTTACCACCCACTTCAGTCAATACATTCCGTGCTAATTCTTTAAAATTATCAGACATATATAAATTCCAAGATTTTGCATATTTATAAAACGGACAGTATCGAGCCGTATCTATCGATACTTCTTTTTTTCCACAATGTGTAACCGGTAACACACAACTTATCAGCTGACTTTTATGAGGCAATAACCATTCTGTAAAAATGTGAGTTAATTCAAATTTAAAATATTGCTACAGAAAGAGTCCCAGGCGAAAATCACACCATCAGACCGTCCTCGTACCTGAAGAGAAAATAAAAACATGTCGACCATGCAGAAAATTGCCGATGCCATAGGGGTTTCAAAAACCACTGTTTCACGGGCATTAAATGAGACTGGATATGTCGGCGTAAAGACTCGCCAGCGGATACTTGAAGTTGCCGAAGAACTAGGCTATCGCCCTAATTTACTGGCGAAAAATTTATCAACCAATCAGTCAAAATGCATAGGGCTGGTTATGGCAAACAAAATGTTTGATGGTCATTATTTTAATGAAATTGTCTCTTTTTGTGCCCGAAAACTACAAAGCCAGGGACTGGATCTGTTGTTAGCTGACGGTAAAAGTAGCGCAGAAGGTGAACGCGCAGCGATTTCTCTCCTGGTGGGTCTGCGCTGTGATGCCATTATTCTCTACTCTCACTTTCTGACTACCGAAGACTTGGATGCGTTAATTGAACGTACCACCACGCCGATAATGGTCATTAATCGAGAACTGACGTTACATCCCGCCCACACCGTATGCTGTGATCATCAGCATGATGCCTACCGCGTCGCGAATCGTTTAATTGATTCCGGGCACCGAGAGATAGCCATTATCTCGGGAAATTTAAGTTCGCCAACGGCAAGATCTCGTCAGGCAGGTATCCTGGCCGCATTACAAGAAGCGAAGCTTGATGAGCATGCCGTGTATATGGAAGGAAACTGGAGTATAGAAAGTGGCTATCAAGCGATGAAAAAACTACTCAGTAAAAAACCTTCTTTGGATGCGATTATTGCGGCTAACGATGAAATGGCTATCGGTGCCATGCGCAGCCTCGCAGAGGCAGGAAAAAAGATCCCCGAGGATGTCGCCATCGTTGGGTTTGATGATATTCCGGCTTCAGCCTATCTGGTTCCGACGCTTTCCAGCGTTAAAGCTCCAGTCCGCGCGATGCTTGAAGTGGCGATTGAGCAGATGTTTTCTCAACTGGAAGGCAAGGAAATAAGCCCTGTACCACTCTTTCATTCTGACTTGGAGTCGAGGGAGTCGTTGAAAAGTCTGCCGCGGTAATGGGGCTTTGACCGCATATTGCATCAGTCATTTTTCCAGTATCGTTATCTTATAGATATTGACACTTTAAGAGGTATACCGTGAAGAATATCTTGCTGACAATACGGAACGATAATTCAATGCCAAGGCGGGTCCCTGAAGCTGACTTCAACGTCAAACTTAAAATGCCGTCCAAAAATATTGACCACACGCGGCAGCTTTTGGAGGTTAATCGTGATTAGCAGGGAAGTGTTGTCACAATAAGTGTTTTTTATTTACTTCATGGTAGTCAGGAGCTCAAATAATTCAAGTTGCCCGCAGGCAACCCGAATCATTCAAACAACAGCCTTAACGCATGATTTTATCACCACGAGAAACGCCGACGATGCCTGAGCGTGCTACCTCAACAATCTTCGCCACATCGCGAATGGTATCAAGAAACGCGTTGAGTTTGTCACTGGTACCTGCCAGCTGTACGGTGTAGAGCGTTGGCGTGACGTCAACAATTTGCCCGCGGAAAATTTCGGCAGTACGTTTCACTTCTTCACGTCCATAGCCGCTAGCCTGAACTTTGACCAGCATAATTTCCCGTTCAACAAAAGCGCCCTGTCCTAGCTCGCTGACACGCAATACATCAATCAGTTTATGCAGTTGCTTTTCAATCTGCTCCAGCGCTTTTTCATCACCGACCGTCTGGATGGTCATGCGTGAAAGGGTTGGATCGTCAGTCGGGGCAACGGTCAAACTTTCAATGTTATAGCCACGTTGTGAAAACAGACCGATAACCCGGGACAAAGCACCGGATTCATTTTCCAGTAACACAGATAATACTCGGCGCATCATGAGGTTCTCTCCGTTTTGCTTAACCACATTTCATCCATGCTGCCACCGCGTATCTGCATCGGATAAACGTGTTCAGTGCCATCAACCTTCACATCCACAAATACCAGGCGACCGCTACGCACAATTTCCAGCGCTTCGGCCAGTTTGCTTTCCAGCTCTTCTGGTTTGGTGATGTTAATACCGACATGCCCGTAAGCTTCTGCCACAGCAACAAAGTTCGGTAATGACTCCATATAGGACTGAGAGTGACGGCCGGAGTAGATCATGTCCTGCCACTGTTTAACCATACCGAGATAGCGGTTGTTCAGATTCAGTACCAGCACCGCGACACCGTATTGCAATGCTGTCGATAGCTCCTGGATATTCATCTGAATACTGCCATCGCCTGTCACACAGACCACGGTTTCGTCCGGCAGAGCCATTTTAACGCCCAGTGCCGCAGGCAGACCAAAGCCCATGGTGCCCAGACCGCCCGAGTTAATCCAACGGCGTGGTTTATCAAACGGATAGTACAGTGCAGCAAACATCTGGTGCTGACCGACGTCAGAGGTAACGTAAGCCTCACCCTTAGTCAGTCGATAAAGCGTTTCTATCGCCGCCTGCGGTTTGATTTCACTGCTGGTGGTATCAAATGCCAGGCAGTTACGCGCCCGCCACTGCTCAATACGCTGCCACCAGTCATGAATCTCATCAACAGGCTGTTTCGTCTCATCTTGTCCCAGCAATTCAAGCATTTGGTTCAGTGCTTGTTTCGCATCACCAACAATTGGAATATCTGCCGCGACAGTTTTAGAGATGGAGGTCGGATCGATATCGATATGTACTACTGTCGCATCAGGACAGTATTTGGCTAAATTGTTCGTGGTACGGTCGTCAAAGCGCACACCGACAGCGAAGATAACATCGGAGTTATGCATAACCATATTCGCTTCGTAGGTACCGTGCATGCCGAGCATACCCAGTGCCTGTTTATGGGTCGCCGGAAATGCTCCCAGCCCCATGAGTGAAGAGACCACCGGAATATTCAGTTTCTCAGCCAACGCAAGCAGTTCGCCCTCACAGGCAGAATTAATCGCCCCACCACCGACATACATCACGGGCTTTTTGGCTGCCAGCAAAGTGTGAACGGCGCGTTTGATTTGTCCTTTATGACCCTGTGTTGTCGGGTTATAAGAACGCATGCTTACCGACTCAGGCCAGATATACGGGAATTTATTCGCCGGATTCATGATATCTTTCGGTAAATCAACCACTACAGGCCCTGGTCGCCCACTGCTTGCCAGCCAGAACGCTTTTTTGATGATTGTCGGAATGTCTTCAACCTGCTTTACCAGGAAACTGTGTTTTACCACAGGGCGGGAAATCCCGACCATATCGCATTCCTGGAAAGCATCGTAACCAATAAGAGAGGTCGCGACCTGACCGGACAATACCACCATCGGGATGGAGTCCATATAGGCCGTAGCAATACCGGTAATGGCGTTGGTTGCACCCGGCCCTGAGGTAACAAGTACGACACCGGTTTCCCCGGTAGCGCGTGCCAGACCATCTGCCATATGCACAGCGGCTTGTTCATGCCGGACCAGCACATGATCAATCCCCCCCATTGTATGAAGCGCATCATAAATATCGAGTACTGCGCCTCCCGGATAGCCGAATACTTGCTTTACGCCTTGATCGATTAACGATCGGACGACCATTTCG
>Ga0302347_1000728_pt1 | contig 46984 bp, 30 predicted proteins | sample PhyWR1_FD_202178 | JGI IMG/M metagenome (GOLD analysis project Ga0302347, IMG submission 202178) | Leaf surface microbial communities from wheat plants in UC Gill Tract Community Farm, Albany, California, United States - DLSL W.R1 (v2)... | ecosystem: Host-associated > Plants > Phyllosphere >... | reverse complement strand
CGACGACAGTGCCTTCCATTTCGAAGCTGTCTTCTTTCGACATGCAGTAAAGCCCTCGGTGTCCAATGAATGGCCCGGTGCAACTGCGCCAGGCAAAAGCGGCGTGCATTGTGCCCGAAAAATGGGGTTTAAGCCAAGGGTTCAATCAAGAGAGCTCCATCTCTGATTGATTAGCAGCTCAATGGGCCGATATTCGGTCTTGTAATTCATCTTTTTGCAGTTCTTGATCCAGTATCCCAGGTACAGCGCATCCAGCCCCAGGCGCCGCGCTTCGGCGATTTGCCAGAGGATCCCGTAGCGGCCCAGGCTGCGCCGCTCTTCATCGGGATCGTAGAAGGTGTATACCGCCGACAGGCCATTGGGCAGCACGTCCGTGACGGCAACCGCTAGTAAACGGCCATCAAGGCGGAACTCGTAGAACTTCGAAAACGCCAGATCGCGCACCAGGAAGGTCGAAAATTGATCGCGGCTGGGCGGGAACATGTCGCCATCGGCATGGCGCTGTTCGATATAGCGCTGGTAGAGATCAAAGTTTTCTTCGCTGAACGCCGGTTTAACCGCCTGTACCTGCAAGTCGGCATTGCGCTTGAAAATGCGTTTTTGCTGGCGGTTGGGCAGGAAGCGGGCAACCGGGATGCGCGCCGGGGTGCAGGCATCGCACTTCAGGCAATGGGGGCGATAGAGATGATCGCCACTGCGCCGGAAACCCATCTCGGACAAATCGGCATAAACCTGCACATCCATCGGCTGACTGGGGTCGAGGAACAGCGTGGTGGCCTGTTCGTCAGGCAAGTAGCTGCAAGCGTGAGGTTGAGTGGCATAAAACTTCAAACGCGCCAACTCGGTCATGATGAGCCCTCGGAAAATCTTTAAATTAAGTGTAAGCCAGCGTGCAAAAGTCGCCTACTAAACCCACTGCGCAGTTGTGGGTAGATTCAGATGTTTTTGTAGGTAGTCGGCAAATACCGGGCGCGGGATTGACCGCGCGCCCAGGCTCTGCAGGTGATCGGTGGGCATCTGGCAGTCAATCAGCACAAATCCCCAGGCCTGCAGTTGCCTGACCAATGTGACAAAGCCGTACTTTGATGCGTTATCGGCGCGGCTGAACATGGACTCGCCAAAAAACAGCTGGCCCATCGCCAGGCCATAGAGGCCGCCCACCAGTTCGCCGTTGTCCCACACCTCTACCGAATGGGCATGGCCGCGGGCATGCAGTTCGATATAGGCCTTTTGCATGTCGTCGGTGATCCAGGTGCCATCTGCATAGTCGCGAGGTGCGGCACACGCCTGGATCACGGCCGCGAAGTCGCGGTCAAAACTCACCTCGTAGCGTTGCTTGCGCAGCAGTTTGCCCAGGCTGCGGGAGATATGCAGCTCTGCGGGAAACAGCACAGTGCGCGGGTCAGGCGACCACCACAGGATCGGCTGGCCCTCGCTGAACCACGGAAAACAGCCATGGCGATAGGCCTGGATCAGCCGGTCGGCAGACAGGTCACCGCCGGCGGCCAGCAGACCGTTGGGCTCGCGCATGGCTTTGGCCAGTGGCGGAAATGTCAGGGTGTCGCGTTTTAACCAGGTCAGCATGGCATTGAGTCTTGCACAAGAAGGGGAGGGCGGCTGCAACTCTGTCACGCAAGCGCGGTCTCAGTCGATCTGCCAGTTAAATACAAGCTGTGTTTTGACGGTGGTATAAGTCTTTGTCACAAAAGGTAATACATGCTCAAATTGGCGCTTCCCGGCCAGTCACGGCCAGCATGGCATCAACGGCTCAAACCCGTACAATGGCCTGCCTGTATGAGCTGATCTAAACTGCTCCACATTGCAACACGCAATAATACAGGGCAGGGTTCATTTCATGTCCGAACTTGTCGCCTGCTCGCTATGAGCAGTATTTTGCAGTCACATTAGTCAATTAATAGTTGGGCGCGCCACAGGCGCAGGAAAAGACCCGTTTTGAAGAAATCCACAGCAGCACCCAAAGCAGTCCCTCTCTGGCGTCAGCAATTGCACTACCGGCTCAAGGAAGGTGCATTGATCGCTATCGGCGCCCTATGCCTGTTCCTGATGATGGCCCTGTTGACCTACGGCAAGGATGACCCCGGCTGGAGCCATAACAGCCGCGTTGTCGATGTACAGAACTTCGGCGGGCCAGCCGGCTCCTACAGTGCCGACATCCTGTTTATGGTGCTGGGTTACTTTGCCTATATTTTTCCGTTGCTGCTGGCGGTCAAGGCGTACCAGATCTTCCGCGAGCGGCATCAGCCGTGGCAGTGGAGCGGCTGGCTGTTTTCGTGGCGGCTGGTGGGCCTGATCTTTCTGGTGATCTCGGGCGCTGCCCTGGCCCATATCCATTTCCATTCTGCCTCGGGCCTGCCTGCGGGGGCGGGCGGGGCACTGGGTGAAAGCCTGGGTGACCTGGCCAGGAATGCGCTGAACATCCAGGGCAGTACCCTGTTGCTGATCGCGCTGTTCCTGTTCGGCCTGACAGTGTTCACAGACCTGTCATGGTTCAAGGTCATGGATGTGACGGGCAAGATCACCCTCGACCTGTTCGAGCTGATCCAGGGCGCGGCCAACCGCTGGTGGGCCGAACGTAACGAGCGCAAGCAACTGCAGGCCAAGCTGCGCGAAGTGGATGCCCGGGTCAATGAAGTGGTCGCGCCAAGCGTTCCCGACAAGCGTGAGCAGGCCAAGGCCAAGGAACGTCTGATCGAGCGCGAGCAGGCGTTGAGCAAGCACATGTCCGAGCGTGAAAAACACGTGCCGGCAGTGATTGCCCCGGCACCGCCCAAGGCGCCCGAGCCGAGCAAGCGCGTGCAAAAAGAGAAACAGGCGCCGTTGTTTGTGGACAGTGCAGTTGAAGGCACCTTGCCGCCAATCTCGATTCTGGATCCGGCCGAGAAAAAACAGCTCAATTACTCCCCTGAATCCCTGGCAGCCGTTGGCCATTTGCTGGAAATCAAGCTCAAGGAATTCGGTGTAGAAGTGACGGTGGATTCCATCCACCCGGGCCCGGTGATTACCCGTTACGAAATCCAGCCGGCAGCCGGGGTCAAGGTCAGCCGTATTTCCAACCTGGCCAAAGACCTTGCGCGCTCGCTGGCAGTAACCAGCGTACGGGTGGTTGAGGTCATTCCGGGCAAAACCACGGTCGGTATCGAAATTCCCAACGAAGACCGCCAGATCGTGCGGTTCTCCGAAGTGCTCTCGACCCCTGAGTACGATAACGCCAAGTCGCCGGTGGCCCTGGCCCTGGGCCATGATATCGGCGGTCGTCCGGTGATCACCGATCTGGCGAAAATGCCGCATTTGCTGGTGGCCGGTACTACCGGCTCCGGTAAATCTGTAGGCGTTAACGCCATGATCCTGTCGATCCTGTTCAAGTCTGGCCCGGAAGACGCCAAGCTGATCATGATTGACCCGAAAATGCTTGAACTGTCGATCTACGAAGGCATCCCGCACCTGCTGTGCCCGGTGGTAACGGACATGAAGGACGCCGCCAACGCCTTGCGCTGGAGCGTTGCCGAGATGGAGCGCCGCTACAAGCTGATGGCCAAGATGGGCGTGCGGAACCTTGCTGGTTTCAACCAGAAGGTCAAGGACGCCCAGGACGCCGGCGAGCCCCTGGTCGACCCGCTGTACAAGCGCGAAAGCATCCACGACGAAGCGCCATTGCTGGTGAAATTGCCGACCATAGTGGTAGTGGTCGACGAATTTGCCGACATGATGATGATCGTCGGCAAGAAAGTTGAAGAATTGATCGCCCGTATCGCCCAGAAGGCACGGGCTGCGGGCATCCACTTGATCCTTGCAACCCAGCGCCCGTCGGTGGACGTGATCACCGGCCTGATCAAGGCCAACATCCCGACCCGCATGGCGTTCCAGGTCTCGAGCAAGATCGATTCGCGGACCATCATCGACCAGGGCGGTGCCGAGCAACTCCTGGGCCACGGTGACATGCTCTATATGCCGCCAGGTACCAGCTTGCCGATTCGGGTTCATGGCGCGTTTGTGTCCGACGATGAAGTTCACCGCGTGGTTGAAGCCTGGAAGCTGCGCGGCGCTCCGGACTACAACGAAGATATCCTCAACGGTGTTGAAGAGGCGGGCAGCGGCTTTGAAGGCGGTGGCAGCGAAGGCGGGGACGACCCTGAAACGGATGCCTTGTATGACGAAGCCGTACAGTTTGTACTGGAAAGCCGTCGTGCCTCCATTTCTGCTGTACAACGCAAATTGAAGATCGGTTACAACCGCGCTGCGCGAATGATTGAATCCATGGAAATGGCCGGGGTCGTAACCTCTATGAACACTAATGGCTCGCGCGAAGTACTGGCGCCGGCCCCGATGCGCGATTGATCAGCCCCAGGGCTTCTAACTAATCAATGAGGATGTCCATGCGTTTTGTCAGCATGCTGTTGCTACCGGTACTGGCCTTTTCCTCGCTGTCGGCCCATGCCGACGCCGAGAGTGTGAAGCGTCTTGGCCAACTGTTGGGCTCTGATACCATCACGGCCCGTTTTTCCCAGCTGACCCTCGACGGCAGTGGCACCCAGTTGCAGGAAACTGCCGGCGAAATGTCGGTAAAGCGTCCTGGGCTGTTCTACTGGCACACCGATGCTCCCCAGGAGCAACTGATGGTCTCCGATGGCCAGAAAGTCTCGCTGTGGGACCCGGACCTGGAGCAGGTCACGATCAAGAAGCTCGATCAGCGTCTGACCCAGACCCCGGCCTTGTTGCTGTCCGGTGATGTATCAAAAATCAGCGAAAGTTTTGATATCACCTCCAAGCAGGCCGGTGACGTGATGGACTTCACCCTCAAACCCAAGACCAAGGACACCTTGTTCGATTCCCTGCGCCTGTCCTTTCGCGGTGGCAAGATCAACGACATGCAGTTGATCGACAGCGTGGGCCAGCGCACCAACATCCTGTTCACCGGGGTCAAGGTCAACGAGCCGGTGCCGGCTTCCAAGTTCAAGTTCGATATCCCGAAAGGGGCTGATGTCATCCAGGAATAAGCCCTGGAAGAGGTTTCAAACGCTGCCCATGGATCTGTTTCGAAGCGCCCCGATAGCCCAGCCACTGGCTGCCCGTTTGCGTGCGGCCAACCTGGACGAGTACGTCGGTCAGCAGCACCTGCTCGCCCGTGGCAAGCCCTTGCGTGAAGCGCTGGAGCAGGGCGCCCTGCATTCGATGATCTTCTGGGGGCCGCCGGGGGTGGGTAAAACCACCCTGGCGCGGTTGCTGGCAGAAGTTTCGGATGCGCATTTCGAAACGGTTTCGGCAGTCCTGGCCGGGGTCAAGGAGATCCGCCAGGCTGTTGAAATCGCCAAGCAGCAGGCGGGCCAGTACGGCCGCCGGACCATCCTGTTTGTCGACGAAGTGCATCGCTTCAACAAATCGCAGCAAGATGCCTTTTTGCCCTACGTCGAAGATGGCACCCTGATCTTTATCGGCGCCACCACCGAAAACCCGTCCTTTGAGCTGAATAACGCACTGCTGTCGCGGGCGCGGGTGTATGTGCTCAAAAGTCTCGACGAGGTAGCTCTGCGCAAGCTGGTGCAGCGTGCGCTGACCGAGGACAAGGGGCTGGGCAAGCGCGGCCTGACCCTCAGCGATGAAGGTTTCCAGATTTTGCTGCGTGCCACTGACGGCGATGGCCGGCGCATGCTCAACCTGCTGGAAAACGCTTCGGACCTGGCCGAAGACCATAGCGAAATAGGCACCGACCTGCTGCACAACCTGTTGGGCGATACCCAGCGTCGTTTCGACAAGGGCGGCGAAGCTTTTTACGACCAGATTTCGGCGTTGCACAAGTCGGTGCGTGGTTCCAATCCGGATGGTGCCCTGTACTGGTTTGCACGAATGATCGACGGCGGATGCGACCCGCTGTATATCGCCCGGCGCGTCGTGCGCATGGCCAGCGAAGATATCGGCAACGCCGATCCACGGGCCTTGAGTCTGTGCCTGTCGGCCTGGGACGTGCAAGAACGCCTCGGCAGCCCGGAGGGTGAGCTGGCGGTGGCCCAAGCCATCACCTATCTGGCCTGCGCGCCCAAAAGCAACGCGGTGTACATGGGCTTCAAGGCGGCACTGCGCAGCGCGGCCGAGTACGGCTCGCTGGAGGTGCCGCTGCATTTGCGCAACGCGCCGACCAAGCTGATGAAACAACTGGGTTATGGTGACGAATACCGTTATGCCCATGATGAACCCGATGCCTATGCTGCTGGCGAAGACTACTACCCGGACGAACTCGAGCCTTTGAACCTGTACCAACCGGTTCCACGGGGCCTTGAGCTTAAAATCGGCGAAAAGCTGAAATACCTTGCCGCACTCGACCGGGCCAGCCCCAAACAGCGGAGAAAACCGTGATTCCATTGATTGCAGCCGTCTCGGTTGGCGGCATTGCAGGTACATTGTTGCGCTTCGCTACAGGAAACTGGATCAACGCCAATTGGCCGCGGCACTTTTATACCGCGACATTGGCCGTTAATATCGTGGGCTGCCTGCTGATTGGCGTCCTGTACGGACTTTTTCTGATACGCCCGGAAGTACCGATCGAAGTCCGCGCCGGGCTGATGGTCGGTTTCCTGGGTGGTTTGACCACTTTTTCATCCTTTTCACTGGATACGGTGCGCCTGCTGGAAAGCGGGCAGGTGCTTCTGGCACTGGGCTATGCAGCCCTCAGCGTATTCGGCGGGCTGCTCGCAACCTGGGCCGGCCTGTCCCTGACCAAACTTTGATAAACGAGAAACCGACATGCTTGATTCCAAACTGTTACGTAGCAACCTGCAGGACGTAGCGGATCGCCTGGCATCCCGTGGCTTCAAGCTGGACGTGGCGCGCATTGACGCGCTGGAAGCCAAGCGTAAAGAAGTCCAGACCCTGACCGAGAAGCTGCAGGCCGAGCGCAATGCCATCTCCAAAAGCATTGGCCAGGCCAAGGCTCGCGGCGAAGACATCGCGCCACTGATGGCCAGCGTTGAGACCATGGGCAGCGATCTGGCCAATGGCAAGGTTGAGCTGGACGCCATCCAGACTGAGCTGGACGCCATCCTGCTGGGCCTGCCGAACCTGCCGGATGCGTCCGTGCCGGTAGGCGCTGACGAAGACGACAACGTCGAAATCCGTCGCTGGGGCACCCCGACTGCCTTTGATTTCGAGATCAAGGACCACGTCGCACTGGGCGAGCAACACGGCTGGCTGGACTTCGAAACCGCCGCCAAACTGTCCGGTGCCCGTTTTGCCCTGCTGCGCGGCCCGATTGCCCGCCTGCATCGCGCACTGGCACAGTTCATGATCAACCTGCACACCGGTGAGCATGGCTACGAAGAGGCGTACACGCCTTATCTGGTTCAGGCCCCGGCGCTGCAAGGCACTGGTCAGTTGCCGAAGTTCGAAGAAGAACTGTTCAAGATCAGCCGTGAAGGCGAAGCTGACTTCTACCTGATTCCGACCGCTGAAGTGACGCTGACCAACATCGTTGCCGGCGAGATCGTTGAGCACAAAGCCCTGCCGATCAAGTTTGTGGCACACACCCCGTGCTTTCGCAGTGAAGCCGGTGCATCGGGTCGCGATACGCGCGGCATGATCCGTCAGCACCAGTTCGACAAGGTAGAGATGGTCCAGATCGTTGAGCCGTCTACCTCGATGGACGCGCTGGAAGGCCTGGTCGGCAATGCCGAAAAAGTCCTGCAACTGCTGGAGCTGCCTTACCGCACCCTGGCGCTGTGCACCGGCGATATGGGCTTTAGTGCCGTCAAGACCTACGATCTGGAAGTGTGGATCCCGAGCCAGGACAAGTACCGCGAAATTTCGTCGTGCTCCAACTGCGGTGATTTCCAGGCCCGTCGCATGCAAGCGCGTTTCCGTAACCCGGAAACCGGCAAGCCGGAACTGGTACACACCCTTAACGGTTCCGGTCTGGCTGTAGGCCGCACCCTGGTAGCCGTATTGGAAAACTACCAGCAGGCTGACGGTTCGATCCGTGTGCCTGACGTGCTCAAGCCTTACATGGGCGGCATTGAGGTCATCGGCTAAATGGAGTTTCTGCCGCTGTTTCATAACCTGCGTGGCAGCCGAGTACTGGTGGTTGGCGGCGGGGAGATTGCCTTGCGCAAGTCTCGCCTGCTGGCCGATGCCGGTGCCGTGCTGCGGGTGGTCGCACCCGCCATGGAGCCACAGTTGTGCGAGTTGATAAACAGCAGCGGTGGCGAACAGGTGCTGCGCGGTTATGTCGAGGCCGACCTTGAAGGTTGCGTCCTGATCATCGCCGCCACCGACGATGAGCCACTTAATGCCCAGGTCTCAGCCGACGCCCACCGCCGCTGCGTGCCGGTCAACGTGGTAGACGCACCTGCCTTGTGCAGCGTGATCTTCCCGGCGATTGTCGACCGTTCGCCATTGGTGATCGCCATCTCCAGTGGCGGCGATGCGCCAGTGCTGGCGCGGTTGATCCGCGCCAAGATCGAAACCTGGATTCCTTCGACCTATGGTCAGTTGGCAGGCCTTGCGGCGCGCTTTCGTACCCGGGTCAAAGGCTTGTTTCCGGATGTGCAGCAACGTCGCGGGTTTTGGGAAGATGTGTTCCAGGGCCCGATTGCCGACCGTTTGCTGGCCGGGCAGGGCGCTGAAGCCGAGCGCTTGCTGCTGGCCAAGATTGAAGGTCAGGCCGTCGAAACCACCGGTGAGGTGTATCTGGTGGGTGCCGGGCCGGGTGATCCCGATCTGTTGACGTTCCGTGCACTGCGCCTGATGCAACAGGCGGACGTGGTGCTCTACGACCGTCTGGTGGCACCGGCGATTCTTGAACTGTGCCGTCGCGACGCCGAACGCATTTATGTGGGCAAGCGTCGTGCTGACCATGCGGTGCCACAAGACCAGATCAACCAGCAACTGGTGGACCTGGCCAAGCAGGGTAAGCGCGTGGTGCGGCTTAAAGGTGGCGATCCGTTTATCTTTGGCCGTGGCGGTGAAGAAATCGAAGAGCTGGCCGCCCACGGGATTCCGTTCCAGGTGGTCCCGGGTATTACCGCCGCCAGCGGTTGCGCGGCGTATGCCGGTATTCCGTTGACCCATCGCGACTACGCGCAGTCTGTACGCTTTGTTACCGGCCACCTGAAAGATGGCACCAGCAACCTGCCCTGGAGCGACCTGGTTGCTCCGGCGCAAACCCTGGTGTTCTACATGGGCCTGGTGGGCTTGCCGATCATCTGCGAGCAGTTGATCAAGCATGGTCGTTCGGCAGATACCCCGGCTGCGTTGATTCAGCAGGGCACTACGTCCAACCAGCGCGTGTTTACCGGTACCCTGGCGGATTTGCCGACCATGGTGGCGGAGCATGAAGTGCATGCACCGACCCTGGTGATCGTGGGCGAAGTGGTTTTGCTGCGTGAGAAACTGGCGTGGTTTGAAGGGGCTCAGGCTCAGGTCTGACGCCTGCCCTCACCCCAACCCTCTCCCGGAGGGAGAGGGGGCTGATTTGTGGTGTGTTTGAATATGCGCGCGTTCAGTCCCCTCTCCCCTTGGGAGAGGGCTAGTAGGGGCTTTTGACCTTGTCTCAGCTCCGATTTTCCCCCACCAGACTCTCTACCGACGGCACTCGCGTGTCGCTTTCCATCTGCGCATCATGTTCGATCTGATGGCTGAAGCGGTCCAGTGAGCCCTGCGCAGGCTGGGCATCGCTGGCAAAAACCGGCGGACTCAGGATGTAAGCCCCCAGCAATCGGCTCAAGGCCGCCAGGCTGTCGATATGAGTGCGTTCATACCCGTGGGTCGCATCGCAACCAAACGCCAGCAAGGCGCACCGGATATCATGCCCGGCAGTGACGGCCGAATGGGCATCGCTGAAGTAATAACGGAACATGTCTCGCCGCACCGGCAACTCATTGTCACTGGCCAGCCCCAGCAAATGCCGCGACAGGTGATAGTCATAGGGCCCGCCCGAATCCTGCATCGCCACACTCACCGCATGTTCGCTTGAATGCTGGCCTGGTGCTACCGGCGCAATATCGATCCCGACAAACTCGCTCACATCCCACGGCAGGGCCGCCGCAGCACCGCTGCCGGTTTCTTCGGTGATGGTAAACAGTGGATGACAATCAATCAGCGGTTGCTCACCACTGTCGACAATGGCTTTTAATGCCGCGAGCAAAGCCGCTACACCAGCCTTGTCGTCCAGGTGTCGCGCGCTGATATGGCCGCTTTCGGTGAATTCCGGCAGAGGGTCAAACGCCACGAAGTCACCGATATTGACCCCCAGCGAGTCGCAATCGGCGCGGGTGGCGCAGTAGGCGTCCAGACGCAGTTCGATATGGTCCCAACTGATCGGCAGCTCATCCACGCCGGTATTGAAGGCATGGCCGGAAGCCATTAATGGCAGAACACTGCCGCGAATCACCCCATTGTCGGTGAACAGGCTGACGCGGCTACCCTCGGCGAAACGGCTGGACCAGCAACCGACAGGTGCCAGCACCAGACGGCCGTTGTCCTTGATCGCCCGTACGCTGGCGCCGATGGTGTCCAGGTGGGCCGAAACGGCCCGGTCCGGGCTGTTTTTCTGGCCCTTGAGGGTGGCGCGCAAAGTCCCGCGGCGGGTCAGTTCAAAGGGTATGCCCAGTTCATCCAGGCGTTCTGCGACATAACGCACAATGGTGTCGGTGAAACCGGTGGGGCTGGGAATGGCGAGCATCTCCAGCAATACCCGTTGCAGGTAATCGAGGTCGGGTTCAGGAAGGTTGCGATTCATAAAAGCTCCTGCGGGCCAGTCAGCAAGGCGCTGACTGACTGTGGGGAAACAGCAGATCGATAAAGCGTTCGGCGGTCGGCTGTGGCTCATGGTTGGCCAGCCCGGCGCGTTCGTTGGCTTCGATAAACACATAGTCGGGCTGGTCTGCGGCGGGCACCATCAGGTCGAGGCCCACTACCGGAATATCCAGGGCCCGGGCTGCGCGGATGGCGGCATCGGCCAATACCGGGTGCAGCACGGCGGTGACGTCCTCCAGGCAGCCGCCGGTATGCAGGTTGGCGGTGCGGCGCACGGTCAGCACCTGCCCGGCGGGCAGGATGCTGTCGTAGTCATAGCCTGCGGCCTGCACGGTGCGCAGGGTTTCGGCGTCCAGCGGGATGCGGCTTTCGCCACCGGTGGCGGCCTGGCGCCGACGGCTTTGCGCTTCGATCAGGCGTTGGACGCGGTGCTGACCGTCGCCGATCACTTGCGCGGGACGGCGAATAGCGGCAGCCACCACTTCAAAGCCGATCACCACGATGCGCAGGTCGAGGCCTTCGTGAAAACTCTCAAGCAGCACCCGACTGTCGAACGCCCGCGCCGCCTCAATGGCCAATTGCACTTGCTCGATGCTGTCCAGGTCTACCGCTACGCCATTGCCTTGCTCGCCATCCACCGGCTTGACCACCACCCGTGTGTGTTGTTCAAGAAACGCCAGATTGTCATCGGCACTGCCGGCCAGTTGCTGGCTGGGTACGTTCAGGCCTGCCTGGCTCAGCACCTTGTGAGTCAGACACTTGTCCTGGCACAGGCTCATGCTGATGGCGCTGGTCAGGTCACTCAGAGATTCGCGGCAACGAATCCGACGCCCGCCATGACTGAGGGTGAAAAGTCCGGCGCAGGCGTCGTCTATCTGTACATCGATACCGCGCTTATAGGCCTCTTCAACCAGGATACTGGCGTAGGGGTTAAGCCCAGCTTCAGGGCCGGGGCCGAGGAACAGCGGCTGATTGATACCGTTTTTGCGCTTGATGGCAAAGGTCGAGAGGGTACGAAAGCCCAGCTTGCCGTAGAGGTTCTTGGCCTGGGCATTGTCATGCAGCACCGACAGGTCGAGATAGCTCAAACCGCGGCTCATAAAGTGCTCGACCAAATGCCGCACCAGTACCTCGCCGACCCCAGGCCTTGAACACAGCGGGTCAACGGCCAGGCACCAGAGGCTGCTGCCATTCTCCGGATCGTTGAAGGCCGTGCAGTGGTTCAAGCCCATGACACTGCCGATCACGGCGCCACTGCTTTCATCTTCAGCCATCCAGTACACCGGGCCACCCTCATGGCGAGAGGTCAGCAGTGCCGGATCGACGGGCAACATCGAGCGCGACTGGTAGAGGGTGTTGATCGCGTTCCAGTCGGCCTCACTTTGCGCGCGGCGAATCCGAAATCCTCGAAACACGCGGGTAGAAGGGCGGTAATCGGTGAACCACAGACGCAACGTGTCAGAGGGATCGAGGAACAGCTGTTGCGGCGATTGCGCCAGCACCTGCTGGGGGGCCGCGACGTACAGGGCTATGTCGCGCTCGCCCGGTTGTTCATTGAGCAGCGCTTCGGCCAGGGTGCCCGGGTCGGGGAAGGTATGGCCGATCAGCAACCGTCCCCAACCACAATGCACCGCCACCGGGTCAGCACTCAGTTCGCTGCCGTCTTCGGCAAGGCGTGCTTGCAGGCGTTCATAAGAAGGCGTCTGGCCACGTAACAAACGTTGGCTATAAGCCGTAGCGAGGGGTTTCATCGGTCAGATTCCTTGTTCGCTCAACCACAGGTTCAAGGCCGCCAACTGCCACAGCTTGGAACCATTGAGGGGGGTTAGCTGGCGTTGCGGGTTGGTCAGCAGTTGATCGAGCATTGCCGGCTGGAACAGGCCGCGATCCTGGCTCGGGTCCAGCAGCAGGTCGCGTACCCAATCGAGGGTATGACCTTGCAGATGCTTGAGCCCCGGCACCGGGAAATAGCCTTTCTTGCGGTCGATAACCTCGCTGGGAATCACCAGCCGTGCAGCTTCCTTGAGCACTTGCTTGCCGCCATCGGGCAGCTTGAAGCGTGCCGGGATCCGCGCCGACAGCTCGGCCAGACGGTAATCGAGAAATGGCGTACGCGCTTCCAGACCCCAGGCCATGGTCATGTTGTCGACCCGCTTGACCGGGTCATCCACCAGCATGACCGTGCTGTCCAGGCGCAAGGCTTTGTCCACGCCTGCCTGAGCGCCAGGCTGTGCGAAATGTTCACGCACAAAGTCGCCTGCAGCATCATTGGCTGTCAGCCACTGCGGCTGCACTGTGGCTTTGTACTCCTCAAAACTGCGATCAAAAAATGCTTCACGGTAGGCGGCATAGGGGTCGCTGGCGCCATCGACCTGCGGGTACCAGTGATAGCCGGCAAACAGCTCGTCTGCACCCTGGCCGCTTTGCACCACCTTGCAATGTTTGGCCACTTCACGGGACAACAGATAAAAGGCGATGCAGTCATGACTGACCATCGGCTCGCTCATAGCACGGAAGGCCGCCGGCAGTTGCTCGATGATTTCGTGCTCGCCAATCCGCAATTGGTGATGGCGGGTGCCGTAGTGTTTGGCAATCAGGTCCGAATACTGGAATTCATCCCCGCGTTCGCCCCCTGCGTCCTCGAAGCCGATGGAGAAAGTCGACAGATCCTGTACGCCCACGTCGCGCAGCAAACCCACCAGCAAGCTGGAATCGACACCGCCCGAGAGCAACACGCCGACATCCACAGCCGCCCGTTGGCGAATGGCCACGGCTTCGCGGGTGCTGTCCAGTACAAGGTCGCGCCAGTCTTCAAGGGTCAGGTGCGCTTCATCGGCATGGGGGCCGTACGGCAATGTCCACCAGGTTTTCTGCTCGGTGTGGCCATTGGCGTCAATGCGCAGCCAGGTTGCGGGCGGCAGCTTTTCGATGCCAGCAACCAGCGTGCGTGGTGCTGGCACCACGGCATGAAAATTCAGATAGTGATTGAGTGCCACCGGGTCGAGCATCGGGCTGATATCACCGCCCTTGAGCAGCGCCGGCAGGGTCGAGGCAAAGCGCAAGCGCTCGCCGGTACGCGACAGGTACAGCGGCTTGACCCCCAGACGATCGCGGGCCAGAAACAGACGCTGGGCATCCCGTTCCCAGATGGCAAAGGCAAACATGCCATTGAGTTTGGGGAGTAGCGCTTCGCCCCAGGCGTGATAGCCCTTGAGCAGTACTTCGGTATCGCCACCCGAATAAAAGCTGTAACCCAGGCTTTCAAGCTCGGCACGCAGTTCGGGGAAGTTGTAGATGGCGCCATTGAAAGCCAGTGACAAACCCAGCTGGCTGTCGATCATCGGCTGGGCTGAGCCATCCGACAAATCCATGATTTTCAGACGGCGATGGCCGAGGGCTATCGGCCCCTGGCTGTGGAAACCCCAGGCATCAGGTCCACGGGGGGCCAGGTGGTGGGTAATGCGTTCGATGGCTGCCAGGTCGGCAGGGTGTTGATCAAAACGTAACTCGCCAGCTAATCCGCACATGGTGTTTAAATCCTTGGTATTTCGGCATGTGGTGCTACAGGTTGAGTCAGCGTCTTTGCGGGACGCCATGTAGCGCTTGGGCCCGGTTTTAAAAGGTCGATGAAGCGCCAGGCTTCATCGCCAGCCCGTGCGGCGCGGGGTAAAAAACCCGGCGGCGCGATAAATGACCGTGTTTTATCGAGTAACGGAGACCCGGATCGTTCAATAAAAGTTACAAGTGGTTGCTTGTGCGGGGCGGGTTGTTGATTCAGATATTTTTACGTCTCAATAGTTATCTATGGATTCGCTCTATTTGCTCAGCGCTAGGTTGATGGACTCTTTTTAGTCACTGACCTGGACGATTCCCTATGCCGCTCACTCACGTTAATCCCCCTCTGGATGCCCGTCAGAGCACACTCAGCGATCTCGAACCGCTGGAACTGGCTTATAGCCATATGCCCGGCTGGCTGCTGGATGCGCCAGCCGACACTATTGCGGCCCTGAATGGGGCAATGGCGCAAAGCCGCTCGCTGCATGCTCAGGTTGGCAAAAAATTCGCTCAATTACAGAGTGTCGAGGCGTTTTGCGGCGCCTTGCTGGCAGCAGAGGTTTTGCGCGAATTTGGCTCGTCAGTGGATATTCATGGCGATTATTTGTCCATCGTGCATGTTCATGCGATGGCCGATGACTCGCTGCTTGGCACGATTCGCTATGTAACAGTGCGCGATGAACCCAAAACCCTGTTGTGGTCTGCCTTGCAAAATTTTTCGGAGAGTGAGGCGCAGGCAGACGGTTTTAATCCAGACAGCAAAATCCTTGATGGCGGCCGTGGCGGCCGTGGCGGGCTTGCCAGTTCGATCAGGCCGCACCGGTTTGCCGCGTTGTGTCGCAGGCTTGATCTGGGGCGTTGTTATCAAAGCTACTTGCAGCAGTTTCTCGGGGTTGCGGCGACCGGTACGTCAAGCCCGGACGCAACGCAAGTGGCCACTGAAGCCAAATTACGGCAACTGAAAACCTCTGACATGGAGGTGGATGCCCACGTTGCATTTCTAAAGAAAAACATCAGCGAATCAGCTTACAAAGCCCTGCTGGCGGTGTTGACACAGCAGCCTGGTACCACGTCTTCGGCGGCGAAACTGGATGGAAAACCGGTTTTCCACAGTTCACTGTCGATCCTCGACACGGTTATTGACGGGGTGGTGATCTTCTCCCCGGATACCTTGTTGCTGCACCCGGAAGACCGCGTGGTCGCGTATATCCCGAATGATCCGGTAGCCCCTTTTTTCGAGTTCAGTTCGCTGCAGGTCTTTACCGACGAACTCAAGCACCGGCTGCGGACGCCTGCCTATGTGGATTTTTTTACGCGCTTTGTCGCCCTGAGTGCCCGCCCGGCGTTTCTGCAAAAGGTCTATTCCCTGCCAGAGCGGCTGTACCTGACGGCGACGCCACTGGGCATGTGTGCGGCGCACTATTTAACCAGGGTTCAGCTCAAAAACATGTTTGCCGATGCGCAAATACTGGCAGTGCCCACGGGGGTTCTGGATGAGAAAGAGCGCGAGGAGCGTTGGCAGTTCTATAAAACGGCTGGCCTGATGTTGATCAATGTCGCGGCGCTGTTTGTTCCGATACTGGGTGATCTGATGCTTGCAGTGGCCATCGGTGAAATGTTGAAGGAGGTGTATGAGGGGGTCGAGGACTGGAGCCAGGGCGATACGGACCACGCGCGCGAGCATCTGCTGAATGTCGCCAAAGACATTGCCATCAACGCCACCGTTGCCGTGGGTGCGGCGGCGGTGAGCACGGCGGCCAGCCGATTGAGTCAGGCGACCCTCAGCCACTTCGAGGGGTTTGAACCCATTGTGCGCGATGACGGCACGGCGCGCCTGTGGAACAAACAGCTTGATCATTATGCGCAACCGTCTGCTGGCGCCGGGCGGCATACGGCGGATGTACAAGGGTTTTTCGGCCATCAAGGCAATCAGTATGTCGAGGTGGACGGCAAGCACTTTGCTGTCGAGTTTGATCAGCGGCTACAACAGTGGAGGATTGCTCATCCCAACAGGGCCAGTGCATTCAAACCGGCCCTGCTGCATAACAGCCAGGGGGCCTGGCAGCATGCCCATGAGCGGCCGCTGGAGTGGGAGGGCAGCGCTACACTGCTGGGGCGTCTGGGCGGCCCGGGGGCGACACTTGACGAGCACACTCTTGAGCACGCACGACAATTGACCGATACGTCCCATGGACTGATGCGCCGCGTTCATCTGGATAACCTGGCGCCACCGCCCTTGCTGAACATCAGCCTCAAGCGCTTTGAAATTGACCGGCAGATCACGACGTTTATCGAGCAGATGAGTACCCTTGAATACAACGCCCGGCGATGGACTGAGCTGCAATTGCAACTGTTGCCCCATGTACCGGGCTGGCCAGCGGGCAAAGGCCTTGCGGTGACCGACACTGCGGGCCGCAGCCTGGGGCATTATGGCAACCCGCTGTGGCCCACCCGGACGCGAATCAATCTGCCCTCTGCGGTGCTTGAGCAGGGCAAGTTGCTAGACGCCGTGCTGGCCGCGTTGTCGGACTCCGAGCGCGTGGCTTTACTGGGGGCTGAGGCGAATGCCCTGGCTGTGCCAGCGCAGACGTTGGCACGGGCCCTGGGTGCGCAGGCCGTTGAAAGTCGATCCTCTATCTTTGAACGCCTGTTGGCGCAGTTCGATATGTCCTCTTCACCGCTTGCCATCCCTATAGAAAGGGCTTTTCCGGGGTTGCCCCGTTCGGTGGCGCAAACCCTGGTCGAGTCAGCCACCGATAGCCAGCGCGATGTATTGCGCACCGCCCGGGTGCCTTTGGACCTGGGCGAGATGGCGCGTCTGTATGTCAGGGAGGGGCGGATCAATCGTGCTCTGGAGGGCTTTTACCTCAGCGCCCGGGCGAGCGCAGATACCGATGCATTGACTTTGCATTTCCTGGCGCGACTGCGCAACTTTCCTTCCGACCTGACCCTGGAGATCCGCGAAAACTCGCTGTTGGGCAGTGTCACCCAGCGCTGGGGCAATGTTGAAGCGATGGGTGCACGGGTGCTGGTCAAGACTGCACTGGGCTATCAGCGATACAGGCCGCGAGGTCAGGTGCATGTACTGGAACCGGGCGGGCCAGTGCCATTGTTGACGGCGTTGTATGATTCCCTGAAACCCCAGGAGCGCCTGGCGATGGGGTTTCCATTGCAGAGTGACGGCCGACAGTTCAATGCAGCCCTGGCCAGCCTGGCTGCTGGGGCGCGTCAAGAGTCTGCCGGGGTTTTGGGTTTGCAGCCAATCAAGCCCGGGTTCAAACACCCTGTGACACTGCCCGGTGGTCAAATCGGCTACCCATTGTGCGGGCTGGGCGCCGGTGCGTACTCTGCAGCGCTGCAACGGCGGGTGCGAGATATTTACCCCGAATTTGATAATGATCAGGTGGTGACTTACCTCGAGGACCTGATTGAAGGCGGGCTCGACCCGTTGCGCATCCTGCGTGAGCGCAAGCGCGAGCGAAAGGCACTTATGGAGAGTTTGCAAAGCTGGGTTGATGCCGACCCCGATGTGCAACCCGGGTCCGGTAACATCCATGACTACTCCGAAAACAGGTACCGGGTTGCGGTCCTGATTGAGCGCAGCTGGAGTAAAAGCCCCAAGCATATTTCCTGGGCCAATCCCGACGAGGTCTACAGCCTCAACCTGGACGGTTTCAGGCTGGATGAATTTCCGACACTGCCAGATGTGGCTGACTTGAGCCATGTACGTGAACTCAAATTGAGCAACATGGACTGCAGGGATACAGCCAGAACTTTTCTGGAGCACTTCAGAGGGGTGGTATCACTGGAAATGGACAATAACCGCATGACCCGTTTACCGCCTCAGTTGACGCGCATGCCCAACCTGCAGCGTCTCTCTGTGGCGCGTAACCGATTGTATCTGAACGCCGAAAATGCGGCCGTGCTGGGCGCCTTGAGCAAGCTTGAGGTGCTTAATCTCAATGACAACGTGTTAGGGCCACTCTTGACCCTTGACGGGCTGAGCTATTTACGCCGGGTGTATCTGCGTCGCACATGGATCGACAAGTGGCCCCAGGGTCTTATTTCAAGGCCGCTGCTGGAATCTGCCGACCTGCGGGAAAACCGACTTACAGACATCCCCGAGCATGTTTACCTGACCTCGCCGAGTTTTACTCGCAGTATTTCGTTGTCCAGCAATCCGTTGTCAGCAGCCAGCCGTTTGCGTCTGGCCCGTAATGTGATGCAGGGCGGCGGCAGCATGGGAATCAGAAGTGATGAACTGATTAGTGAGGCTGCGGCCTTCGAGTTCTGGACGGTGGGCATAACCAGTCAGGAACTCAGGCGTCGAGAATTAATGTGGAACACGTTACGCAGCGAACCCGCCGCCGATGACTTTTTTGTTGTGCTAAGCCGCTTGACCGCCACTGCGGAGGCTCAGAGTGTGCGTCATGATCTTAGCCGTCGCGTATGGGAAATGATCGAGGCCGCCAATGAAAACAGTGCCCTGCGTCGGGGCGTGCTGGATGTGGCGGCGTCCCCGCGCAGTTGCTCGGACAGCGTGGCCTTTATCTTCAGTGCCATGGAAACACAAATGCAACTGGCTGCAGTGTCGGGCGACGCCGCGCTCAAGGCCGGGCAACTGTTGAGCGTGGCCAAGCGGCAGTTCAGGCTGGATAAAATCTCGCAAATCGCCGCAACCCATTACACCCGACAGTTGGCAGAGAACGGGGCGGCGGATGAGCTTGAGATACATCTGGCTTATCGCGTCGGCCTGGCCCAGGCTCTCGATTTGTCGGGACAGCCTGGCAACATGACTTTTTCAAGGCTGGCCGGGGTTACGCAGCAAGACCTTGAAGTTGCCCAATTCGAAGTCGAAAATGCCGAGAAAACGCCGCAAATGAACATCTTTATCAGCACCCTGCAGTTTTGGAAGGAGTACTTGATCAAAACCAACAAGGTGCAATATACCGCGCTGACCAAACCCCATTTCGACAGGTTGGGCGAGCTGTTGTTGAATTCCCCGCAAATGAGCGATGAACGCTATTTGCGCAGGGTGGGGGAAATCCGCCAACAAATGGATGATGCTGTCGATGCCTGGAGCCTGCAGAAGACCAACGCCATGCTTGCTGGCGAACCTGCACAGGCAACGGTTACAGCCCCTTGATCAGCGCTCGCAGCGCGAAGCGGTTTGGCAGGCAGGCCTGGGCGACATCCCTGGGTAGGGGCAGAGGCTCATTGTTGATCCAGGCCGCCAGTAGTTCACCGGACAGCGGTGCGCTAATCAGCCCTCTGGAACCGTGGCCGCTGTTGACGTACAAACCGTGCAACCACGGGCAGGGCGTGTCTGGTACTTGGCGGGCATCCTTGCGCAAGACTGCGTAGGCACTTGCAAACTGCTCCGGGTCTGTCAGTGGGCCAACAATCGGCAAATAGTCCGGGCTGGTGCAACGGAAGGCTGCCCAGCCCTGCAGGGTATGCGGATCGAGTTGCTCGTCACCGAGTCGACGGGCAAGGTCCGGAGATATTTCCTGCAGCAGGTCGAGGTTGCCCTGATGCCCCTCCGGGGTGGTGCTCAGGTCTTCGTTATGAAAGTCGAAGCTGGCGCCCAGCGTATGCTCACCGAGGCGGCCCGGCGCCACATAGCCCTCGGCGCAGACTACGGTTTTCAGTACGGCGCTGTCAGGTGTTTCCACCAGTTGGGTAATTTGCCCCCGAATGCGCTTGAGCGGCAAGTCGCTGCTGGGCGGGAAACGCTTGACCTCTGCGGCACCTGCAAGAATTACCACCGGCGCTTGAGCCAGTAGTTTGTCGTCCTGCCAGGCCTGCCATTGGTCGTCAACCCTGTTCAGTTGCAACACATCATGGTGGGTCAGCACCTGCACATTGGGGTGCAAGGTCTGGTAATGACAAAGCGCTGGAGGGTGAACCCAGCCACCTTCGGGATAGAACAGCCCGCCGTGGGCCAGCTCGATCCCGGCCAGGGCCTGCGCCTGGGGCTGATCAAGCAGATGCACCAGCGTCGGGGGAAACGCAGCGGCCAATTGGGCCTGTCGCCCGACTTCCTTGGCATCGAAACCCAATTGCAGAACGCCGCAGTCATCCCAGTCTCGTCCGCGTTGCAGGTGTTCAAGCAGGCGACGGGTGTAGCCGAATCCACTGACGATCAGTTGCGACAAGGTTGTGCCGTGTGCCGAGAGTTTGAGATACAGAATGCCTTGCGGGTTGCCCGAGGCTTCCTTGGCCAGCCGCTCATGGCGCTCCAGCAAGACCACCTGCCAACCGCGGCGAGCCAGGGCGTTGGCGCTGGCGCAACCCGACAGGCCGCCGCCGATTACCAGAGCTTTTCGCGGGCCTTTGACCTGAGGCGGGCGGGCAAACCAGGGTTTGACCGGTGCCGTAGTCCCAGCCGTGTCCGGCACGCCGACAAAGCTGCCACGCAGGACTTCCCACTTATGGCCGATGCCCGGTGTACGGCGCATCTTAAATCCGGCGTCATTCAATGCCCGGCGTACCCAGCCGGTGCTGGTGAAAGTGCTGATCGTCGACTCGGGTGCCGCGAGGCGTGCCAATTGCGCGAACAATTCCGGGGTCCACATGTCGGGGTTTTTAGCCGGGGCAAAGCCGTCGAGGAACCACGCATCAATTTTGGCGTCAAGCTGCGGCAGTTGCTCCAGTGCGTCGCCGATCAACAGCGTGAGCGTGACTCGGCCATTGCCCAGGGTCAGGGTCTGAAAGCCCGGGTGGATGGCAAAGTACAGGGCCAGCAATTGTTCACTGAACGTCGCCAGTTCTGGCCACAGGGCCAGGGCACGTTGCAGGTCGTCGCGGGTCAGCGGGTATTTTTCGACGCTGATGAACTGCAGGCGTGCATCGGGGTGGGCATGTTGCTCGAACAACTGCCAGGCGCACAAAAAATTCAGCCCGGTGCCGAAACCGGTTTCGCCAATAACCAGAAGGCCGTCAGCGGGCAGGGCGGCGAAACGCTCTGCAAGGGCGTTCTGTTCGATAAAGACATAGCGGGTTTCTTCAAGCCCCGATTTGTCCGAAAAATACACGTCATCAAACACCCGTGAATGGGGGCGACCTTGGTCATCCCAGTCGATCTGGGCATTGGCAGTTTCAGTAGTCATGTGTGGCTCGGCAACGGCAAGGCGGTCATTCTAGCCGATCAGTCAGGTCGGGACTGATCCATGACAGGTTTGCGCGGTTTCTTCCTACATATTGCAGAGCAATCCGCTAGGCTTGTGACATCTTGCCAGGGAGCATTCCATGTTTGAATCAGCTGAAATCGGCCATTTCATCGATAAAGAAACCTACGACAGGGAAGCTCCCGCCTTGCGTGAAGCCCTGCTTGAGGCTCAGTTTGAGCTGCATCAGCAGAAGCGCTCTTCGGTCATTGTGCTGATCAATGGCATTGAAGGCGCAGGCAAGGGTGAGACTGTCAAACTGCTCAGTGAGTGGATGGACCCGCGACTGATCGAAGTGCGCACTTTTGATAGCCAGACCGATGAAGAACTGGCTCATCCGCCGGCCTGGCGTTACTGGCGTCAATTGCCGGCCAAGGGGCGTATGGGCGTGTTTTTTGGCAACTGGTACAGCCAGATGCTCCAAGGGCGCGTCCACGGTCTGTTCAAGAATGCCGTGCTTGATCAGGCAATCACGGGCGCCGAGCGTCTGGAAAAGATGCTGTGCAATGAAGGCGCGGTGATCTTCAAATTCTGGTTTCACTTGTCCAAAAAACAAATGAAAGAGCGCCTGCAAACCCTCAAGGATGACCCGCTGCATAGCTGGCGCATCAGCCCGCTGGACTGGCAGCAGTCCAAAACCTATGACAAGTTCGTGCGTTATGGCGAGCGTGCGATCCGCCGCACCAGTCGCGATTACGCGCCGTGGAACATCGTCGAAGGTATTGACCCGTATTACCGCAGCTTGACCGTGGGCAAGATCCTCCTCGAAGGGCTTCAGGCGGCCCTGCATACCCCCAAGGTTGCAGCCCGCCCGGCGGGCGTTCCGCCTTTACCGAACAAGCAGGGCGAGTTGACCCTGCTCGATTGCCTGGACCTGACCCGGCATCTTGAAAAAGAGGATTATCAGGAGCAATTGATCACCGAGCAGGCGCGTCTGTCGGGCCTGATGCGCGACAAACGCATGCGCCGCCATTCATTGATTGCCGTATTTGAAGGCAACGATGCCGCAGGCAAAGGCGGCTCGATCCGGCGGGTGGCTGCTGCACTCGACCCGCGTCAGTACATCATTGTGCCCATTGCTGCACCCTCCGAGGATGAGCGTGCACAGCCTTATCTCTGGCGGTTTTGGCGGCAAGTACCGGCGCGGGGCAAGTTCACCATTTTTGACCGCTCCTGGTATGGGCGGGTGCTGGTTGAGCGGGTCGAAAGTTTTTGTACGCAAGCGGACTGGATGCGTGCTTATGGCGAGATCAACGATTTTGAAGAACAGCTCACTGCGGCAGGCGCGATAGTCGTCAAATTCTGGCTGGCGATCGACAAGGATACTCAGCTTGAACGCTTTCAGGAACGTGAAGAAATCCCGTTCAAACGCTTCAAGATCACGGAAGAAGACTGGCGTAATCGCGAAAAGTGGGACCTGTATCGTAATGCCGTGTGTGACATGGTGGATCGAACCAGCACCGAAATCTCGCCCTGGACCCTGGTGGAAGCCAATGACAAGCGCTGGGCGCGGGTGAAGGTGCTGCGCACGATCAATGAGGCCCTGGAAGCCGCATTTGAGAAGCGCGACAGGCAGGAAAAAAAGCGCAAGAAGAAGTAATACTGAGCAAACCCCGTGTGCAGCTTCGCTCATGCGCAGTTACACGGGGGCCCTGCTATATATCTACCGCTGACACCCTCCAGCTTTCTGTTCAGATCAAGTGACTAACCATCACTTGGGATGAACGCTTTCATGTCTGAAAACACGAACACACTTGAAGCTGACCAGTACCTTTCATTTGGAAGTCTGTCTCTCAATTTGCCCAGAACTCTGCGCGAACGAAAAGTCTCAAGCTACGAAGCTAGTATTCAGGCATTTATAGGGGATGGTGATCAGGCGGGGACTCGTTTGATCGCTTACCGGGATACCCATGAGCAGGTGCAAACCCAGCGTGCCGAGACCCAGCAAGCAACGGATACGCTGATCGAAGGGGCCGAGTCCCGGGGCGCTGACTTCTGGACCCGGCTGGATGCCAGCGGGCTTAGCCTGATGCAGCGCTTGTCAGCAGGCAGGTCACAGTGCTTGCTGGCCGAAGCGCAATTGCAAGTGTACGAAGGCCGGTTGAGCGAAGCGGCGTTTCAACAGATTAAAGAGGTTGTCAGCGAACCCTGGTCTTCACTCCGTGGGCAAAGTACCACTCGTGTTTGTGACTTGTCCTTGGGAACCTCGCAACGCTCCTATTTACTGCTGGGAACGATAGTAATTACCCGTCAGACAGCGCTTGATGATCATCAAGCACCGGAGCCTGTGTATCTGTTCGCTCCGGGCAAGGCGGGCGGTTTGCACGCATTCACCAGTGTGGCTCAGCTCAAGACACAGCTCGCCCGCAGTGTTCGGGTCGATCCGGATGGGTTCTGGCTCGGCCATGTTTCGTTGAAGAGTCGCGCTGCTGCACGGGCTGCGATAATGGTCGAGGGAACAGAAAGCCCGGTTATCCTGCGTGTGCTCGATGGTCATGCCTTTAATCTGGTGGTTGAGGATCAAATCGCCAGTTATCAGGAAATGGCTGCGCTTATGGCCAGGGGCCAGTTTCTGCACAGCGAATCCACAATTGCACAGTCTCTTGAGCGCTTGTGTCTGGATACCGCGGAAAATCTGCAGACGCCCGACAACCAGGCCCGGGAACAGGGCATTGACCTTGTGGCTGAGCAGTTGCGTACGGCTCAGGCGACGCAGGATTTGCCGGACTGGTTGCTGCTGGCGTCAGTCGAGGATCGGGCCAACTATGCCAAGGCACTTGCGGTTTACGCACGTAATGCTGTCTGGCTGGAAGAAGAGCTGAGCCGCAATCTGCCATCATTCGAGGTGTTTACCCGCGATGTTCTGGCAGAGCGGCTCAAGACCGATTTGAAGCGTGATATCGATCCCGACGCGGTCAGGGTCGATATGCCCGATCAGGTCAACGTTGAGGTGTTGCAAGCGGGCGAGAGGCCCGAGCGTCCGCATCTGGCTGGCGATACATTGGAAAGCATCGCCATCACAGGTTTTTCAACCTGGGATGATGTCAGTCTTGCGCGTCACACCTTCAGCCTGTCCGAGCTGGCCCGCAAGAATATTGATGTCGGTGATGAGCAGCAGATGCTGCGCCTCAAGCACAGCTATTTCACTCTGGATGGCGTGGATACCCAGGCGCTGGGTATCGATCTCAAGTATCTGCTAAAAGCCATTCCGGATCTGGATGTGGCCATGCTTTACAGCCTGAGGATTACCAGTGCTTTTTTGGGGCGCACGGTGGAGGGCAGTCAGCCCGGTGCCCCTGATATCACCAGACGCCTGGAGGTGTTCAGGCAGGCCATCAACCTTGAAGCCTGGGTCGCACGTCAGCGCGGCCACCTTTCAGAGCGGGGGCACCGGCTGGCGCAGGCAGCAACCGCCCCCGGCAATGGCAGACACAAGTCTGGCGCTGAATTTGACATTGAATATCGCTATACCGGGTTGCGCTCACCTGATCGTGGGGACAGTTCCAATACAGAACAAGCGCTGATCGGGGTGTCTGTGGTGCATGACAAGACCACGGGGCTGGCGCTGATGTACCTGCCGGGCGCTCCGGGGAATCAAAACTTCTTCGAAGACACAGGGTTTCAACGTCTGGTAGAGCGTCTATCCAACCATGTCCTGCTTGATCGGGAGTTGCTCGCTTACTTTGCGAACAGTGGCACTGCGGGGTCGGACGTTGCGCGCAATACTCAGAACATCAATGCCATTTTGCGCATTGGCACTTACGGTTTTCTCGTCATTGATCCGGTCAAGGCGCCACACATGTCTCTGACGGACATGCAGTACCTGGCACGCATGGGCAGGCTCAAGGAGCAGGTCTACGACTCATCCAGGTCGGCACTGGATATCGAACGCCGTCAGATGGAGCGCATTGCGGCACGGGATCTGGGCTATATCAAGATTGGCTTGTCGGTTATACCGGGTATTGGCACAACCATTGGCGTGTATGACGGCTGGCATAACGCATCTGCGTCTATCAGTGCGTTTGCCCGAGGTGATTACAAGGCGGGAGCGTGGCTCGCCTTGTCAGCCGCCCTTAATCTGGGCGAGGCGATTCTCGCGCTGGCACCTCTGGTAGTGCGGCCCGGAGCTGTTGGTGCAGTGTTGGGCAGCCTGGATGACAGGGTGACCAAGGCCACCGCCAATCTTTATGGGGCGGGGTTGCGAGCCAGCAAATCGTTGCAGAAAAAACGCCTGAGAGATTTGCTGCCTTCTGTGAACTCTGCAAAGCCAGGGCGTACCAAGGCTTTCGAGGGTTATGCGGTTCACGTCCGACTACAGGATGCTGTGCGGCTGAAGGGTAAAAACGAAAATGTCTATCTGCTGAATAACAAGATCTACATACAGATCGATGACAAGGTGTACGAAGTGTACCGCCGTTCGGGTGAGAAAACCCTGCGTCTCAAGGCGCGCCCGCCCAGGAACTATGAACCGCCGATCAGGATGGATGCGCGGGGCCGCTGGGAATATCACACCGATGTCGGGGGCAAGGGCGGCATGCCGTTTCAGGAGCTGGATGACCTGATTGTTGATTCAACCCCTGTTACGCCCACGCGCAAGGTTCCTGACGGTTACGATGTAGCACCGCAGATCACCCCGGCGCCAATTCCTGCTGTACACCCCCAAGGCATCGAGTCAATGGACAGGGTGGTTATCGGCCATCGTGACCTGTTTGTTTCACGGGAGCTGGATGATATCGGTAATTACGGGATCTTCCGTATTGATCCTGATGACCCGACAAAGCTGCAACAGCGAGGGGTTTTGACGGCAGAGGGGGTGTATCGGCTTTCAGAACAGCCTGTGTCGCCCGGCAGCGACCTTTTTGAAGAAATATCCGAAGATTTTGTGTTTATGGACACCAAGTGCTATCGGGTCCAGCTCGATAGCGAGCAGTTCTCCTGGAAGGTCGTGCGTGAAGGCCAACAAGAAGGCTCATTGTTTATCGAGGCCGATGGCTTGTTTGACCCTGTCACGCATCGTGCGGTCATTGGTAATTGGCATCTGACGCCTCAACTTGGCGACCATCCCCATCTGGAGGCGCTGGTACGTCAGGCAGTTGATTTGCCGGCAACAGGTTCTGATTATCAAGTGCAGACCTTTCTGCGCTACTACACCCGTCAAGTGATCAAATCGGTCGACACCAGGGTCACTCGTGCCTCAGATGTGCTGGAACTGGAGCGCCTCTGCGAGCAAAGCATGACCAGCAAGCAATTGCCCGTCGGGATGCTGGATGAGGCACTGACTACCATGGCCAGAAAACAGCCACTGCCGATCTGGGCTCCCATTTATGATGAGCTTCAGGGGCTGTGCACAGTATTGCCTACGCCATCGGGCAGGTTTTACAACATGGAAATGGTTCGTCAGTTACGCAGTTACATGCTGATAGGCAATCTGGATGTAGAGGTTACTGCTCTGGTGGATAGCTATGTGGCACTGCGTACCGGGGTGATTTCTACCCATACCCTGAGAACCGATCTTGCCAGGAGCATTATGCATATAGCTATGCGTCACCGTGGCTATATACGACTTGAAGGCGGGCGTTACAGGAGGGGCACTATCGGTTTCAGTCTGGTTTTTCGGGGGCCCAATGGCGATGTGTATCTGATGGAAATCAGACATTTGCAGCCGACACAAAGCTCCTGGGGGAAAATAAGCTTTGAACTCAGTTCGTCCGGTGGCGCGATCATGATGTCTGATGACTGGGTCGACACAGTGGCGCAACGTTCAATTGCGGAGGTTCCTTTTAACCCTGCAGTGGCGGCAGTGCAGCAAGCCAAGGCGGACGGTCGATTGTTCAGGCTGGTTGGTACCATCACGCCCGATAAAGACGTGATGGTGTTCAAAATTGCCAGTCCCAGCGTTTCTGCTATCGATGTCCCTATTACCTAGCTTCGAGCCTAGCCGTGCTTGCCCGGCCCCAGCATGTTTTCTGGCCGAACCCACTGATCGAACTCGGCATCGGTGAGGTAGCCCAGTTCCAGCGCTGCTTCGCGCAGGGTCAAACCTTCGGCGTAGGCTTTTTTGGCAATCTCGGCTGACTTGTCATAGCCGATATGCGGGTTGAGCGCGGTCACCAGCATCAAGCCGCGCTCCAGGTGTTCGGCCATTTTGGCGGCGTCGACCTCGAGGCCGGTCACGCAGTGTTTGAGGAAGTTGCTGCACCCGTCGCCCAGCAACTGGATGGATTGCAGCAGGTTGTGAATGATGACCGGCTTGTAGACGTTCAGTTGCAAATGCCCCTGGCTTGCAGCAAAACCGATGGCGACATCGTTGCCCATCACCTGGCATGCGAGCATGGACAGCGCTTCGCACTGGGTCGGGTTGACCTTGCCCGGCATGATCGAGCTGCCGGGTTCATTGGCTGGCAATTTGATTTCCGCCAGCCCGGCGCGCGGGCCGGAACCCAGCAGGCGAAAGTCATTGGCCAGTTTCATCAGGGTCACGGCCAGGGTTTTTAGAGCACCCGACAGGGTGGTCAGGGGTTCGTGGCCTGCCAGCGCGGCAAATTTGTTCGGTGCGGTGACAAAGGGTAAACCCGACAGCGCGGCCAGTTCCGCTGCAATAGCTTCGGCAAAACCGTGGGGCGCATTGAGCCCGGTGCCTACAGCGGTGCCGCCCTGGGCCAGTTCGCAGACTGCCGGCAGGGACGAACGAATGGCTTGCTCGGCGTAGTCCAGTTGCGCGATATACGCCGAAAGCTCCTGGCCAAAGGTGATCGGGGTCGCGTCCATCATATGGGTACGACCGGTCTTGACCAGCTTCATGTGCCGTGCGGACAACTCGGCCAGTCCCCCGGCCAGTTCGCCGATTGCTGGCAGCAAATGGTTGTGGACTGCTTTGGCGGCAGCAATATGCATGGCGGTGGGGAAACAGTCATTGGAGCTTTGCGAACGGTTGACGTGGTCATTGGGGTGAACCGGCGACTTGCCTCCGCGGCCTTTACCAGCCAGTTCGTTGGCACGCCCTGCGATGACTTCGTTGGCGTTCATGTTGCTTTGTGTGCCGCTGCCGGTTTGCCATACAACGAGCGGGAACTGGTCGTCGTGTTCGCCGTCGAGCACTTCATCGGCGGCCTGTTCGATCAGGCGGGCGATATCGGCAGGCAAGTCGCCGTTGCGGTCATTGACCCGCGCGGCGGCTTTTTTGATCAAGACCAGGGCATGCAGTACCGCCAGCGGCATTTTTTCGTTGCCGATGGCAAAGTTGATCAGTGACCGCTGTGTCTGCGCCCCCCAATAAGCTTCATCGGCCACGCTTACTTCACCCAGGCTGTCGGTTTCGATACGGCTCATCGGCTCTTTCTCCTCAAGGTCTGACCAGACAGCTTAGGCGCTGATTGGGGGCAGGGGTTCAATCTTGTGTTTTCGGCGCTTTTGGTCGGCTGATGAGAACGTCTATCAGTGTCGGGGTTGAGTGACAGACTTTATTAGGCGCAGAATGGCCGCCCTTGGGGTTGAACCTCGCTTGCTAGAAAAGGAAACTCGATGACCCGTCTTCGCGCCATCTGTACAGCGGTTGCTCTGGTTTGCGCCAGCGGCCAGGTTTTCGCCGACGCAGCCAGCCACGCTGCCAGTGCTGAAACGTTCCTGAAACTGGCACATGCCGATAAGCTGGGTACTCCGGTGTATATGCAAGTGCAGCAAATGTTCGCTCAGCGTTTTGAGCAAACCAAAGCACCCGCCGCCAAGAAAGCCTTGTTGGAAACCTACCAGGCCAAGGCCAACACCGCTCTGGACCAAGCTATTGGCTGGAACAAGCTGAAGCCGGACATGGTCAAGCTGTACACCACCAACTTCACCGAGTCCGAGCTCAAGGACCTGGTAGCGTTCTACCAGTCGCCACTGGGCAAGAAAGTGCTGGAAAAAATGCCGCAACTGACCCAGCAATCGGCGCAAATGACCCAGGCCAAGCTGGAAAGCGCAGTGCCGGTCGTCAACAAACTGTTGGCCGACATGACTGCAGAGCTGGAGCCGGCAGCGGCACCGGCCAAGAAGAAGTAAGCGGAGCCTGAAATGAGCATGCAACAGCGTATTGAAACGGCGCTAGGCGCTTTGCAACCCGAGCACTTGAGCGTGCTTGATGAAAGCCATATGCACAGTCGCGGGTTGCAGACCCACTTCAAGGCCGTGGTGGTCAGCGAGCAGTTCGCCGGGCTCAACAGCGTCAAGCGTCATCAAAAGGTCTACGCCACTCTGGGTGACCTGATGGGCGAGTTCCATGCGCTGGCGTTGCATACCTATACGCCTGAGGAATGGGCGAAAATCGGCACGGCCCCGGCATCGCCGACCTGTGCTGGCGGTGGGCACTGAGTTAGCGCAGTCAGCTGGCTTTTTGTTAGAATCCGCAACGCGCTGATCAGTCAGCGCGTTTTTTTTTGCATCCGGTTCACCCTTTACGAGGGTAGCCACCTGGAGATTGACGCAATGACTTCGCCTGTTGTGGTAGCTGCACTGTACAAATTCGTCACCCTTGAAGACTATGTGGAGCTGCGTGAGCCGCTGCTCAAGGCCATGGTCGATAACGGTATTAAAGGCACCTTGCTGATTGCCGAAGAAGGCATCAATGGCACGGTTTCCGGTAGCCGTGAAGGCATTGACGGGTTGATGAACTGGCTCAAGGCCGACCCGCGCATGGTGGATATCGACCACAAAGAATCCTACTGCGATGACCAGCCGTTCTATCGGACCAAGGTCAAACTCAAGAAAGAAATCGTCACCCTCGGCGTTGAAGGCGTAGACCCGAACAAAAAAGTAGGGACCTATGTCGACCCCGAGAACTGGAATGCGCTGATCAGCGATCCAGAGGTGTTGTTGATCGACACCCGCAATGATTACGAAGTTTCGATCGGCACGTTTGAAGGCGCCATCGATCCGAAAACGACCAGCTTCCGGGAATTTCCTGACTACATCAAAGCCAATTTCGACCCGGCCAAACACAAGAAAGTCGCCATGTTCTGCACCGGCGGTATTCGTTGCGAGAAAGCGTCGAGTTACATGCTCAGCCAGGGTTTCGACGAGGTTTACCACCTCAAAGGCGGGATCCTGAAGTACCTTGAAGAGGTGCCGCAGGAAGAAACCAAGTGGCAGGGCGACTGCTTTGTGTTCGATAACCGTGTCACCGTGCGCCATGACCTGACTGCCGGCGAGTACGATCAGTGCCACGCCTGCCGCACGCCAATCAGCATCGCTGACCGTGAGTCCGAGCATTATCAGCCCGGCATCAGCTGCCCGCATTGCTGGGACACGCTGAGCGAGAAAACCCGTCGCAGCGCCATCGACCGGCAAAAGCAGATCGACCTGGCCAAGGAGCGTAACCAGCCGCACCCGATTGGACACAACTACCGTAAAGCTGCCGAGGCCTGATATGACAGCGCGCCTGCTCTATGTGATGGACCCTATGTGCTCCTGGTGCTGGGGTTTTTCGCCCATCGCCCAGGCGCTGGTTGAGCAGGCGCAGGCCGCAGGCGTTGAGTTGCATCTGGTGGTGGGCGGTTTGCGCACCGGTACCGGCTCGGCACTGGAGCCCGCTACGCGGCGCTATATCCTTGAGCATTGGCAGGCCGTCACAGAGGCCACCGGGCAACCCTTCAGCTTCGAAGGGGCCTTGCCCGAAGGTTTTGTGTATGACACCGAGCCTGCCTGTCGGGCCGTTGTCGCAGCCCGCAGCCTTGCCCCCGATTGCGCCTGGAAGCTGGTCAAGCTGATACAGCAGGCGTTTTACGTGCAAGGCCGTGATGTGACCCAGGCCAGTGTGCTGGTCGAGCTGGCCGAAACCGCAGGTGTGCCGCGTATCGAATTTGCCGCCGCGTTTGACTCGGCCGAGCAACATGCGGCGACAGCCGCGGATATTACCTGGGTGCAGGATCTGGGCATTGCCGGTTTCCCCACCCTGCTTGCCGAGCGCAATGGCCAACTGGCGCTGCTGACCAACGGTTATCAGCCGCTTGAGCCCCTGTCCGACTTGCTCGCCCGTTGGCTTGAACGCGCTGCGCGTGTTTGATCCTGCTGCTGTACCGCCTTCTGCTGCGGTGACGGATCGCCTGACCTGGGCTGAAATCCGCCGCCTGGCCCTGCGTCATAAAAAAGCCCTGTGGATTGCCAACGGCGTTGCCGTGCTGGCGACGCTGTGCAGTGTGCCCATCCCCTTGCTGCTGCCTTTGCTGGTGGATGAGGTGCTGCTGGGCAACGGCGACGCCGCGCTGAAGATTATGAACCACTGGCTGCCAACAGCCTGGCAAAGTGCCGCGGGCTATATCGGCCTGATGCTGGCGATTACCTTGCTGCTGCGGTGCGGCGCGTTGCTGTTTAACGTGCTGCAGTCGCGGTTGTTTTCGCGGCTGGCCAAGGACATCGTATTTCGCATCCGTCTGCGCCTGATCGAGCGCTTGAAGCGCATATCCCTGGCCGAGTACGAAAGCCTGGGTAGCGGTACGGTCACTACCCACCTGGTTACCGATCTCGATACGCTCGACAAGTTTGTCGGCGAAACCCTGAGCCGGTTTTTGGTGGCGATGCTGACGCTGGTGGGCACTTCGGCGATTTTGCTGTGGATGCATTGGCAACTGGCACTGCTGATTTTGCTGTTCAACCCGTTGGTGATTTACGCCACGGTGCAGTTGGGCAAGCGGGTCAAACATCTGAAGAAGCTTGAAAACGACAGCACCGCGCGCTTTACCCAGGCCTTGACCGAGACACTGGACGCCATCCAGGAAGTACGGGCCGGTAATCGCCAGGGCTTTTTCCTGGGGCGTCTGGGGTTGCGGGCACGAGAAGTCCGGGACTTTGCCGTGGCTTCGCAATGGAAAAGTGATGCGTCCAATCGGGCAAGTGGTTTGTTGTTCCAGTTCGGGATAGATATCTTTCGCGCTGCTGCGATGCTTACCGTGCTGTTCTCGGATCTTTCAATCGGTCAGATGCTCGCTGTGTTCAGCTATCTGTGGTTCATGATCGGGCCGGTCGAGCAATTGCTTAACCTGCAATATGCTTTTTATGCCGCAGACGGTGCGGTGACGCGGATCAACCAGTTGCTGGCGCGCAGCGATGAGCCGCAATACCCCGGCGGGGCAAACCCGTTCACCGGGCACCAGACTGTCGGTATCGAAGTTCGTGACCTGAGCTTCAGTTATGGCGACGAGAAGGTGCTCGATCATCTGAATCTGACCATTGCACCTGGCGAGAAGGTGGCCATTGTAGGCACCAGCGGCGGCGGTAAAAGCACCCTGGTGCAGCTGCTGCTGGGGTTGTATGCGCCGCAGTCGGGCAGCATCCACTTTGCCGGCGCGAGCCAGCCCGAGATCGGCCTGCAGACCATCCGCGAGCATGTGGCCGTGGTGCTGCAACATCCGGCGCTGTTCAACGACACCGTGCGTGCCAACCTTACCATGGGCCGTGAACGAACCGATGAAGCGTGCTGGCAAGCCCTGCAAATTGCTCAGCTCGACGGTACTGTCCTGGCGCTGCCCCAGGGCCTGGACAGCATTGTCGGGCGCTCCGGTGTGCGCTTGTCGGGAGGGCAGCGTCAGCGTCTGGCCATTGCGCGGATGGTGTTGGCCGAACCCAAGGTGGTGATCCTCGATGAGGCCACCAGCGCCCTGGATGCAGCCACCGAATACAACTTGCATCACGCTTTGGGAAAATTCTTGAGTGGGCGCACAACTTTAATCATCGCCCATCGCCTGTCTGCGGTAAAACAGGCAGACCGGGTGCTGGTATTTGATGGTGGGCGCATTGCTGAAGACGGTGATCATCAGCAATTGATTGCAGAAGGTGGTCTTTACGCCAAGCTCTATGGGCATCTGCAACAAACTTGAGTCGGCAGTTGCCAGTCCCGTAGCTACCTGCCCGACCTGCGCTTTTTTGACACATTCGGGCATAACGCATTGCTCTGCTTTTACAAATTTGGCCTAGGCTGACTTGTAGTGAGATTTTCTCTCTGGTTTTCATTTGACTCCATGAAGCAAAGGGAACTCATGAAATCAAAACGCCCCCTTGGTACACCACGCTTATTGGGCATTGTTTGGCCTTTTATTGCAGTTGTGCTGTTCCAGGCATTATTGGGGTGCGTGAGCCTGTATATGCTCTCGGCAGTGAGGAGTTATGTCGGCGGCGAAAGTTTATGGTCCAAGGGGCAGAAGGACGCCATTCACTTTCTCTATCTGTATTCCCATACCCATGATCCGATTTATTACGAAAAGTACAAACAGGCCATAAGTATTCCCCAGGGCGACCACAAGTTGCGGTTGGCAATGGATGAGTCCCCGCCTGATGAAGTTGCGGCTCGCGAAGGCATTCTGCAGGGTGGCAACAGCGAGCAGGATGCCTCCAGCATTATCTGGTTCTACCGGTACTTCCGGCATGTCAGCTATATGGAAACCGCCATCGAGAAGTGGGCCATAGGGGATGCCTACCTCATCAAACTCGACACTCTGGCCCGGCAGATGCACAGGGCCATTCTCAACGGCAATGCCACTGCGGCAGATTCCCAGCGTTGGGAAGACGGAATTTTCGCCATCAATGAGGGCATTGCGCCGTCCGCCAAGGCCTTCAGTGATGCCCTGGGTGATGGCTCGCGTTTTATCTGGCGTTTGCTGGTAGTCATCAATCTGGCCACGGCGGTGGCGCTGATTCTTCTGGTGCTTAAGCGCACGCACAAGGTTCTGGCGCAGAGCCGGGCATTCGCACAAGCGCTGGAGCTGGAAAAAGAGCGGGCGCAGATCACTCTGGAGTCTATTGGCGATGGAGTTATCACCACTGACGTGAATGGTGCGATTGCCTATATGAACCCGGCGGCCGAGAAGTTGACCCAATGGCAGTCCGAGCAGGCGCAAGGCGTTTCCCTGGCCGCACTGTTCAAGTTATTCGATGACAATGACCAGGACGAAGGCCCCAAACTTATCGAGCGTATTCTCACTGGTGAGCTGGGCAACAGTCGCGAGCACTCCAGGCAGATCCAGCGCATGGATGGCAGTACCGTTGCGGTAACCCTCGTGGGTGCACCGATCCTTCATGACGGCGATGTGAGTGGTGCAGTGCTGGTGCTGCATGATATGACCCAGGAGCGCCAGTACATCGCCAATTTGTCCTGGCAGGCGACCCATGATGCACTGACCGGGCTGGCCAACCGTCGTGAATTCGAATACCGCCTGGAGCTGGTGCTGAAGAACCTGGGGCGTCAGCAGGGCCGGCATGCCCTGATGTTTCTTGATCTGGACCAGTTCAAGCTGGTCAATGACACCTGTGGTCATGCGGCGGGTGATGAGCTGTTACGGCATATTTGCGCACTGCTGCGCACCGGCTTGCGTGAAGGCGACACCCTGGCCCGGCTGGGTGGGGATGAGTTCGGCATCCTGCTGGAAAACTGCCCGGTGGACATGGCGGAAAAAATCGCCGGCGGCCTGCGTCAGGCAGTGCAAAGCCTGCACTTCGCCTGGAAGGGGCGCCCGTTCATGAGCACCATCAGCATTGGTCTGGTGCATATTCATCAAGCGCCAGTCACCCTCGAGTCTTTGATGCGCGCCGCAGACATGGCCTGTTATATGGCCAAGGAAAAGGGTCGCAACCGGGTGCAGGTTTATCATGTGGATGACACGGAACTGTCATTGCGCTTTGGTGAAATGGCCTGGGTGCAGCGCTTGCATGTCGCGCTGGAAGAAAACCGCTTCAGCCTGTATTCCCAGGAAATCACCCCTCTGGGGCAGGTGCATGACGGGGGCGGGCATATCGAGATCCTTTTGCGCCTGCAGGATGAGAATGGCCGCATAGTGTTTCCCGACAGCTTTATTCCTGCAGCAGAACGTTATGGCTTGATGAGTTCGATAGACCGCTGGGTGGTCGAAAATGTATTCAAGATCATTGCTGAGTGTTCAGCCCAGGCAGGTGGGCGGCCAATGGCCATGTGCGCGATCAACCTGTCTGGCTCAACCATTGGTGATGATGACTTTCTTGCGTTTTTGCATGAACAGTTTGACTGTTACGGCGTGTCGCCAAAACTCATCTGTTTTGAAATTACCGAAACCAGCGCCATTGCCAACCTGGGTAATGCCATCCGATTTATCAATGACCTCAAAACCCTGGGTTGTCAGTTTTCGCTGGATGACTTTTGTGCCGGGATGTCCTCATTTGCCTATTTGAAACATCTGCCTGTCGACTATTTGAAGATCGATGGCAGTTTTGTCAAAGACATGTTGGACGACCCCATCAACCGGGCCATGGTTGAGGTAATTAATCATATTGGCCATGTCATGGGTAAACGCACGATTGCCGAGTTTGTTGAAAGCACGCAGATTGAACAGGCCTTGATTGAAATCGGCGTGGACTATGCTCAAGGTTATATTGTTCAGCGGCCACAGTTGTTCACGTTTGACAGTTTGTTGCAGCGGCCTGAGCGCACTCGGGCGTTGACATTGAAGTCCCCGGGCACGTTGCGGTGATCTGTTCTACATTTCTAAAGTCTATTATCAATAAGGATTTGGATTGTGAGTGAAGCCTTCAACCGAACAGGGCCTCTTATGGAGGAAACCAGTTACCCCCAGTGGGCCCGGCAGTTGATTCGGGACTGTAGCGAAAGCAAACGTCGGGCAGTCAAGCACGAAATTTACAAGCGCATGCGTGACAGCACCTTGAGTTCCAGGGCAATGCGCATGTTTCTCGTGGGCGGCTGGCCGGTGGTAGAGCAGTTTTCGCTGTATATGGGCCATAACCTGGGCAAGACCCGCTACGGGCGTCACCTCGGCGAAGACATGGCCCGCCGCTGGCTGATTCGCAATATCCGGGTCGAACTTAACCATGCCGACTATTGGGTGAACTGGGCGCGGGCGCACGGAGTGAGCCTTGAAGACCTCAATGCCCAGGATCTGCCTGCCGAGTTTCAGGCGCTGAATGACTGGTGTTGGCATAGTTGTGCCAAGGACTCGCTGGCCGTGGCGATGGCTGCCACCAACTACGCCATCGAGGGCGCCGTGGGTGAATGGGCGGCGATTGTCTGCTCAACCGATGTCTATGAAGAGTCGTTTGCCCTCGATGAGCGCAAGCGTGCGATGAAATGGCTGAAGATGCATGCCCATTACGATGACGAGCATCCTTGGGAAGCGCTTGAAATTATCTGCACCCTGGTGGGAATGAACCCGAGTCAGGCGCAGATCACTGAGCTGCGCAAAGCCATCTGCAAAAGCTACGACTATATGTACCTGTTTCTGCAAAGTTGCCTGTTGTTCGACAAGGCCGGCGTGGTGCGTGAGCATCGGGAGCTGGTTGAGAGTTGATAGCCGGCTTTCAAGGGCATAAAAAACCGCGGGCTGCTTCGTATGCAGCCCGCGGTTTTTTTGTGGCCCTGTTACTGCGCGTTGAAAGCCTGACCGTTGATTCCGGTACTGTCCGGGCCCATCAGGTACAGGTAAACCGGCATGATTTCCTGTGGCTCTGGATTGTTCTCGGGGTTTTCCCCGGGATACGCCAGGGCGCGCATGCTGGTACGGGTCGCGCCGGGGTTGATGCTGTTGGCGCGCACCGGGGCCACGCCTTCGACCTCGTCAGCCAGGGTTTGCATCAAACCTTCGGTCGCGAACTTGGAAACGCCATAGGCGCCCCAGTAAGCGCGACCTTTGCGCCCGACACTGCTGGAAGTGAAGATCACCGAGGCGTCCTGCGACAGCTTGAGCAGGGGTAGCAAGGTGCTGGTGAGCATAAACATGGCATTGACGTTGATATGCATCACGCGCATGAAATTTTCGCCCGACAGCTGCTCCAGCGGCGTGCGCGGACCAATGATCGAGGCATTGTGCAGCAGCCCGTCAAGGTGGCCGAACTCGGTCTCGATCATGGCGGCCAGCTCATCGTATTGATGGGGCTGGGCGGTTTCGAGGTTGAACGGGATAACCACCGGTTGTGGATGGCCGGCGGCTTCGATTTCGTCGTAGACCTGGCTCAGGTTGGCTTCGGTCTTGCCCAGCAGCAATACGGTTGCGCCGTGGGCGGCATAGGTCCTGGCCGCTGCGGCGCCGATGCCGCGACCGGCGCCTGTGACCAGAATGACCCGGCCCTCAAGCAAGTTGGGGCGGGCTGAATAATCAAACATAAAAAACCTCAACAAAATCGAACATCGTTAGCAGCTGCACATCGCGTTATCCAGCACCTTGCGCAGTTCGGCCGGGTGATCGACCACTACGTCCGCACCCCAGTGATCAGGGTTGTCGTCAGGGTGGATATAGCCAAAGCGCACGGCCGCAGTTTTGGTCCCGGCATCGCGCCCGGACTCGATATCGCGCAGGTCATCGCCCACAAACAGTACGCTGGCCGGGTCAAGGTCGAGCATTTTGCAGGCCAGGATCAGCGGCTCGGGGTCGGGTTTGCTGTTTTTCACATGATCCGGGCAGATCAGCAGCGCAGAGCGTTCGGCCAGACCCAGGCGCTCCATGATCGGCTGGGCAAAACGCACCGGCTTGTTGGTGACCACGCCCCATACCAGATGGGCTTTTTCGATATCGCTCAGCAACTCTTCCATGCCATCGAACAGCTTGGTGTGTACCGCGCAATCACGCTGATAGCGCTCCAGAAACTCCTGGCGCAGTTCTTCGAAGCCAGGTGCCTCAGGGTCCATGCTGAACGTCGCGGCAACCATTGCGCGTGCGCCGCCGGAAATTTCGTCGCGGATCAGTTTGTCGGCGACAGGCGGCAGGTCGCGATCGGCCCGCATGGCCTGACAGATGGCAATAAAGTCCGGCGCGGTGTCGAGCAGGGTGCCGTCCATGTCAAAAAGAACTGCTCTTAAACGCATGTATTACTCCTCGCGAAGGGTCTGGATCATGTAGTTGACGTCAACATCGGCGGCCAGCTTGTAGTGCTTGGTCAGCGGGTTGTAGGTCAGGCCTATGATGTCCTTGACGCTAAGGCCGGCTTGACGGCTCCAGGCACCCAGTTCGGAAGGGCGGATGAACTTCTTGAAGTCGTGGGTCCCGCGGGGGATCAGCTTCATGATGTATTCCGCGCCAATGATTGCGAACAGATAGGACTTGGGGTTGCGGTTGATTGTCGAGAAGAACACCTGGCCGCCGGGCTTGACCATCTTGTAACAGGCGCGGATTACCGATGACGGGTCAGGCACGTGCTCGAGCATCTCGAGGCAGGTGACCACATCGAACTGGCCGGGCATTTCTTCAGCCAGGTCTTCTGCGGTGATCTGGCGGTATTCAACACTGACGCCAGACTCCAGCTGATGCAATTGCGCCACGGCCAGCGGGGCTTCGCCCATGTCGATGCCCATGACGGTGGCGCCGCGCTGAGCCATCGACTCGCTGAGGATGCCGCCGCCGCAGCCGACGTCGAGGACTTTTTTGCCAGCCAGTTGCACGCGCTCGTCAATCCAGTTGACGCGCAGCGGGTTGATGTCGTGCAGCGGCTTGAACTCGCTCTCACGGTCCCACCAGCGATGGGCTAGCGCTTCGAATTTGGCGATCTCGGCGTGGTCAACGTTGCTCATGGGTAAATCCTCTAAAGCTGAATAATCTGGTAAAGCTCCGGGCGCAGGCCCGAAGGTACTGAATCAATGTGTATGGCCGCTTATGCGCTCGCCCCAGGCCCTTGCTGTTGCGCAGAGTTGCTGCTCGTCCAGGCGGGTCAGGTGTCGATCCTCGAGCAACTGCTTGCCTGCGACCCATACATGTTTAACGCAATCGCGGCCTGTGGCGTAGATCAGCTGCGAAACGGGGTCGTAGACCGGTTGCTGGGCCAGGCCGCTGAGGTCAAAGGCTACCAGGTCGGCGGCTTTGCCGATTTCGATCGAGCCGGTGTCGCTTTCAATGCCCAGGGCGCGCGCGCCATTGAGGGTGGCCATGCGCAGTGCGCGGTGGGCGTCCAGCGCGGTGGCCGAGCCTGCAACGGCCTTGGCCAGCAAGGCGGCGGTGCGGGTTTCGCCGAGCAGATCGAGGTCATTGTTGCTGGCGGCACCATCGGTGCCGACGGCCACATTGACCCCGGCTTGCCACAGGCGTTCCACCGGGCAAAAGCCACTGGCCAGTTTGAGGTTGGATTCCGGGCAATGGATCACGCTGGAGTTGCTTTCTACCAGCATGCTCAGGTCTTCGTCGCTGATCTGGGTCATGTGTACGGCCTGGAAGCGCGGGCTCAGCAGGCCCAGGCGCGCGAGGCGGGCCACCGGGCGTTCGGCGTTCTGTTCAACGGCCTGATGCACTTCAAAGGCGGTTTCGTGAACGTGCATATGAATGGCAGCGTCCAGTTCGTCGGCGATAACGCGGATTTTTTCCAGGTTCTCGTCGCCCACGGTGTACGGCGCATGTGGGCCGAAGGCAATCTTGATCCGCGGGTGGAGCTTGAGGTCGGCGAACAGCTCGACGGCCTGGCGCAGGGATTCATCCGCGCTGCTGGCGCCGGGAATCGGGAAATCCAGAATCGGAATGGCGATCTGGGCGCGAATGCCGCTGTTGTGCACGCACTCGCTGGCGACTTTCGGGTAGAAGTACATGTCGCTGAAGCAGGTGATGCCGCCCTTGAGTTGCTCGGCGATCGCCAGGTTGGTGCCGTCGCGCACGAAGTCTTCATTGACCCATTTGGTCTCGGCCGGCCAGATATGTTGCTCCAGCCAGGTCATCAGTGGCAGGTCGTCTGCCATGCCGCGAAACAGGGTCATGGCAGCATGACCGTGGGCATTGATCAGCCCGGGGCTGAGCAGCATGTCAGGCAGTTCGCGGGTTTGCGTGGCAACCAGCTTGAGGGCTTGCGCGCGCGGGCCGATAAACACAATGCGCCCGTCGCGGATGCCGACGCCGTGATCCTTGAGTACCACACCGGCCGGCTCGACAGGCACAAGCCAGGTGGGTAGCAGCAGTAAGTCCAGGGGCGTGGTCGGGGTCGGCATCGAAAACTGATTCCAGTGCTATATAAAGGGAAGAGAAGTATACCCGAGCGTCTTGAGGGTGGGCTCGCTATAATCTGCCGCTTTGTTACCGGGTAATGGGGGAAGGCATGCGCGATCGACTGTTGGCTGCGGAAAAGGTTAAGGCCATCGATTGGCGGGACGACGCCCTGTATCTGCTGGATCAACGCATCCTGCCCTTTGAAGAGAACTGGTTGGCGTACACCGGGGTTGACGGTGTTGCACAGGCCATTCGTGACATGGTCGTGCGTGGCGCACCCGCAATTGGTATCGCGGCGGCCTATGGTGTGGTGCTGGCGGCGCGTGCGCGCAAGGCGGCGGGCGGGGACTGGCTGGCAGCGCTGGAAGAGGACTTCACCCTGCTTGCGGACTCGCGTCCCACGGCGGTGAATCTGTTCTGGGCCTTGAATCGCATGCGCGAACGTCTGGCCCGGAGTCAAAACCGCGCGGATGTGTTACAGGTGCTTGAAGCTGAGGCGGTAGCCATCCATGAAAGTGACCGTGAAGCCAACCTGACCATGGCCCAGCTGGGTGTTGATGTGATTCGCCGCCATCAGGGCAATGCCCAGGCCGTGCTGACCCACTGCAATACCGGTGCGCTGGCGACGGGCGGATTTGGCACGGCGCTGGGGGTGATCCGGGGTGCCTGGCTCGAAGGCATGATCGAACAGGTCTACGCCGACGAAACCCGGCCCTGGCTGCAGGGTTCGCGTCTGACCGCGTGGGAGCTGGCCAATGAAGGCATCCCGGTAGTGCTCAATGTCGATTCGGCTGCGGCCCACATCATGAAAACCAAGGGTGTGACCTGGGTGATCGTGGGGGCTGACCGTATCACTGCCAATGGCGATGTGGCGAACAAGATTGGCACCTACCAGTTGGCGGTCAACGCCATGCACCACGGTGTGCGTTTTATGGTGGTGGCCCCGAGCTCGACCATTGACATGGACCTGGCCACGGGCGATGACATCCCGATTGAGGAGCGTGACGGGTGTGAGCTGCTGGAAGTGGGCGGCAAGCGCGTTGGCGCGGATGTGCAGGCGTTCAACCCGGTGTTTGACGTGACCCCGGCTGACCTGATCGATGTGATTGTCACCGAGAAGGGGGTGATCGAGCGCCCGGACGCGGCAAAAATGGCTCAATTGATGTGCCGCAAGCGCTTGCACTGAAATAGCTGCAAGCTTCAAGGGGTTAGCTGTAAGCTTGAAGCTGATTTGTGGCTTTATCGCGCCTGCTTTTGAACTTCAAACTTGTCGCTTGTAGCTGGCCGCATGCAGCTCAGGGCTCCCCAGAGCCCCTTCACGCCGACAAGCGTCGCAATTACTACGCTCCATGCGCATCAGAGGGATAGGTGCGTGGCGGCGTTTGTGATAACATTCGGCGGTTTCCAGGGTGGCCCGCAAAGGTTGCCCTTACTGCGCAAATCCGTGACATAACTTGTTGATTTGTCGTAAGTCGTTGCGTGGCACGTGGCCAGCGGCGGCGAGCTTCGTTCGTCCCGAATGGATGTGGCGAAGTTTCACCCGAAAAAGGAATCAGGCTTCTCATGGGCGAACTGGCCAAAGAAATCCTCCCGGTCAATATCGAAGACGAGCTGAAACAGTCCTACCTCGACTACGCAATGAGCGTAATTGTCGGGCGGGCACTGCCTGATGCGCGCGATGGCTTGAAGCCCGTGCACAGGCGTGTGCTGTTTGCGATGAGCGAACTGAACAACGACTGGAACAAGCCGTACAAGAAATCTGCCCGTGTGGTCGGTGACGTTATCGGTAAGTATCACCCGCATGGTGATACAGCTGTTTACGACACCATCGTTCGAATGGCTCAGCCATTCTCCCTGCGCTACCTGCTGGTGGACGGTCAGGGCAACTTCGGTTCGGTCGACGGCGATAATGCCGCTGCGATGCGATACACCGAAGTGCGCATGACCAAGTTGGCCCACGAGCTGCTGGCCGACTTGCACAAAGAGACCGTGGACTGGGTGCCGAACTACGACGGCACGGAAATGATCCCGGCCGTCATGCCGACACGAATCCCCAACTTGCTGGTCAACGGCTCCAGCGGTATCGCCGTGGGCATGGCCACCAATATTCCGCCGCACAACCTGGGTGAAGTCATCGACGGTTGCCTGGCGTTGATCGACAACCCGGAGCTGAGCATCGATGAACTGATGCAGTTCATTCCGGGTCCTGACTTCCCTACCGCCGCGATCATCAATGGCCGTGCCGGCATCATCGAAGCCTATCGCACCGGTCGTGGCCGCATTTATATGCGCGCCCGCTCGATGATCGAAGACATCGACAAGGTCGGTGGTCGTCAGCAAATCGTCATCACCGAGCTGCCGTACCAGCTGAACAAGGCGCGTCTGATTGAAAAGATCGCCGAGCTGGTTAAAGAGAAGAAGCTCGAAGGCATCACCGAGCTGCGTGATGAGTCCGACAAGGACGGCATGCGTGTTGTAATCGAATTGCGTCGCGGCGAAGTGCCAGAGGTGATTCTCAACAACCTGTACGCTCAGACTCAGCTGCAAGCGGTGTTCGGTATCAACATCGTTGCCCTGATCGACGGTCGCCCGCGCATCCTGAACCTCAAGGACCTGCTGGAAGCCTTCGTACGTCACCGCCGCGAAGTGGTTACACGCCGTACCGTTTTCGAACTGCGCAAAGCCCGCGAGCGCGGCCATATTCTTGAAGGTCAGGCCGTTGCCCTGTCCAACATCGATCCGGTCATCGCGTTGATCAAAGCCTCGCCAACCCCGTCCGAAGCCAAGGAAGCGCTGATCAGCACGCCTTGGGAGTCGAGTGCGGTGGTGGCGATGGTTGAACGTGCCGGTGCCGATTCGTGCCGTCCCGACAACCTCGACCCGCAGTACGGCCTGCGCGAAGGCAAGTACTTCCTGTCGCCAGAGCAGGCTCAGGCCATTCTTGAGTTGCGCTTGCACCGTCTGACCGGCCTTGAGCACGAGAAGCTGCTGGCCGAGTACCAGGAAATCCTCAACCAGATTGGTGAGCTGATCCGCATCCTCAATAGCGCCGAGCGCCTGATGGAAGTGATCCGTGAGGAACTGGAAGTCATTCGTGCCGAATACGGCGATGTTCGCCGTACCGAAATCCTGGATCACCGTCTTGACCTGACCCTGGGCGACATGATTCCGGAAGAAGAGCGCGTCGTGACCATTTCCCATGGCGGCTATGCCAAGACCCAGCCATTGGCTGCGTACCAGGCCCAGCGTCGTGGCGGTAAAGGTAAATCGGCTACTGGCGTTAAGGATGAGGACTACATCGCTCACCTGCTGGTTGCCAACAGTCACACCACGCTGCTGCTGTTCTCCAGCAAAGGCAAGGTGTACTGGCTCAAGACTTATGAGATTCCCGAAGCTTCCCGCGCTGCCCGTGGTCGTCCGCTGGTCAACCTGCTGCCGCTGGGTGAGGGTGAATACATCACCACCATGTTGCCGGTCGAGGACTACACCGAAGGTCACTTCATCTTTATGGCGACCGCCAACGGCACCGTGAAGAAGACCCCGCTGGAGGCCTTCAGCCGTCAGCGCAGCGTCGGTCTGATCGCGCTGGAGTTGGACGAAGGCGATGTACTGATCAGCGCCGCGATCACCGATGGCGAGCGTGAAGTCATGCTGTTCTCCGACGGTGGCAAGGTGACTCGCTTTAAAGAGTCCGATGTTCGTGCCATGGGTCGTACTGCCCGCGGTGTGCGCGGCATGCGTCTGCCTGAAGGGCAAAAGCTGATTTCGATGTTGATTCCTGAAGAAGGCAGCCAGATCCTTACCGCTTCGGCGCGTGGTTATGGCAAGCGTACGGCGATCAGTGAGTTCCCTGAGTACAAGCGTGGCGGTCAGGGCGTTATTGCCATGGTCAGCAACGAGCGTAACGGTCGTCTGGTCGGTGCGGTTCAGGTGCAGGACGGTGAAGAAATCATGTTGATTTCGGATCAGGGCACCCTGGTGCGTACGCGGGTCGACGAAGTGTCGAGCCTGGGCCGTAACACCCAGGGCGTCACCTTGATCAAGCTGGCCAGCGATGAAACGCTGGTAGGGCTTGAGCGGGTTCAGGAGCCTTCGGAAGTGGAAGGCGAGGAGCTCGAAGGTGAGGGCGAAGGCGGTGCAGAGTTCGACGCTGAGGCCATCCACGATGGCGCAGACGACGAGCAGCCGCTAGAGGCCGGCGCTGACGAAGAACCGCAGGAATAAGCGGACACACAGGGGGCGGATGAGAATTCGCCCCCTTGTTGTATGTCCGGCATGAAAGTTTGCGACACTGTGGGAGCGAGCCTGCTCGCGATGGCATCAGCGCGGTATGTCAGATAGACATTACTGCCCGTATCGCGAGCAAGCCCGCTTCTACAAGTAACACAGTGTCGAGAGTTGATTTATTGCGTGATCACCAAATCAGAGTGAGAGTGGAAGTGAGCAAACGAGCCTATAACTTCTGCGCAGGTCCTGCTGCGCTACCTGAAGCTGTCCTGATGCGTGCCCAGTCCGAGTTGCTCGACTGGCATGGCAAGGGCCTCTCGGTCATGGAAATGAGTCATCGCAGCGATGAGTTCGTGTCCATTGCGACCAAGGCTGAGCAGGATCTGCGTGACCTCCTGTCTATTCCCTCGAACTATAAAGTCCTGTTTCTGCAAGGCGGCGCAAGCCAGCAATTTGCCCAGATCCCGCTCAATCTGCTGCCTGAAAACGGCACGGCGGATTACATCGATACCGGTATCTGGTCGCAAAAGGCTATTGAAGAGGCTTCGCGTTTCGGGCATGTCAATGTGGCAGCAACCGCCAAGCCTTACGATTACTTCGCGATTCCTGGTCAGAATGAATGGAGTCTGTCGAAAGACGCGGCCTACGTTCATTACGCGCCAAACGAAACCATCGGCGGCCTGGAATTCAACTGGATCCCTGAAACGGGTGATGTGCCACTGGTAGCCGACATGTCTTCGGATATTTTGTCGCGCCCGGTCGATGTGTCACGTTTCGGCATGATCTATGCGGGTGCTCAGAAAAACATCGGCCCAAGCGGCATCGTGGTCAATATCATTCGCGAAGACCTGTTGGGTCGCGCCCGCTCGATCTGCCCGACCATGCTTGACTACAAAGTCGCGGCCGATAACGGCTCGATGTACAACACGCCGCCGACACTGGCCTGGTATCTGTCGGGACTGGTCTTTGAGTGGCTGAAAGAGCAGGGCGGTGTCGAGGCTATCGGCAGGCTCAATGAAGTGAAAAAACGTACCTTGTACGACTTTATCGACGCCAGTGGCTTGTACAGCAACCCGATCAACCTTTCTGATCGCTCGTGGATGAACGTACCGTTCCGTCTTGCGGACGATCGTCTCGACAAGCCGTTCCTGGCCGGTGCTGAAGCACGTGGATTGCTGAACCTCAAGGGGCACCGCTCCGTAGGCGGCATGCGTGCTTCGATCTATAACGCTGTGGACATCAATGCGGTTAACGCGCTGGTGGCTTACATGGCAGAGTTCGAGAAGGAACACGGCTAATGTCCGAGCAAGAACTCAAGGCCCTGCGCCTGCGTATCGACAGTCTGGACGAGAAAGTCCTGGAACTGATCAGCGAGCGGGCGCGTTGTGCCCAGGAAGTGGCACGCGTCAAGATGGCTTCCCTGGCTGAAGGCGAAGTGCCGGTATTTTACCGGCCTGAGCGTGAGGCCCAGGTACTCAAGCGTGTTATGGAACGCAACAAAGGCCCGTTGGGCAATGAAGAGATGGCGCGGTTGTTCCGCGAGATCATGTCTTCGTGCCTGGCTCTGGAGCAGCCGCTGAAAGTGGCTTATCTCGGCCCGGAAGGCACCTTTACCCAGGCTGCTGCCATGAAGCACTTTGGCCATGCCGTGATCAGCAAGCCGATGGCGGCCATCGACGAAGTGTTTCGTGAAGTCGCTGCCGGCGCGGTGAATTTTGGTGTGGTGCCGGTAGAAAACTCCACCGAGGGTGCGGTCAACCATACCCTGGACAGCTTCCTTGAGCATGACATGGTGATTTGCGGCGAAGTTGAGCTGCGTATCCACCATCACCTGCTGGTCGGCGAAAACACCAAGACGGACAGTATCAGCCGCATCTACTCCCACGCCCAGTCGCTGGCTCAGTGCCGCAAATGGCTGGATGCGCATTACCCAAATGTCGAGCGTATTGCGGTGTCGAGCAATGCCGAAGCGGCCAAGCGGGTCAAGGGTGAGTGGAACTCCGCTGCCATTGCCGGTGACATGGCCGCTGGCCTGTACGGCTTGACCCGACTGGCCGAAAAAATTGAAGACCGCCCGGACAACTCCACGCGGTTCTTGATGATTGGCAGCCAGGAAGTGCCACCCACTGGCGATGACAAGACTTCGATCATTGTGTCGATGAGCAACCGTCCGGGCGCCCTGCATGAGCTGCTGGTGCCGTTCCATGAGAACGGGATCGATCTGACACGCATTGAGACGCGTCCTTCGCGTAGCGGTAAATGGACCTATGTGTTTTTCATCGACTTTGCTGGTCATCACCGCGACCCGTTGGTCAAAAGTGTCCTGGAGCAAATCAGTCAAGAAGCCGTAGCGCTTAAAGTATTGGGTTC